>Ga0189291_100132_pt1 | contig 69775 bp, 68 predicted proteins | sample UW1redminimetaG_FD_130331 | JGI IMG/M metagenome (GOLD analysis project Ga0189291, IMG submission 130331) | Marine microbial communities from the Costa Rica Dome - UW179B-red mini metaG | ecosystem: Environmental > Aquatic > Marine > Oceanic > Photic zone | place: Costa Rica: the Eastern Pacific...
AAATCCCATGTCGATCACTCCATGTCTCCCTGACCAAAACCGTCAGGGCTATGTGTTCACATGGGTCAATTCTCAGTGACAATTTATGGGGCTACAGGGTCAGTTCTCAGTGACATTCAACACCCTACGGGTCCACACTGCGGACAACGCAGGTAGACCCTGCGACCCGCCGTCAGTGCGACCTGATAACTCACGATGAAACCGTGGACGATATGTTGATCGTCGGCGCTCTTAACGTCCTGCCCGGCATCACGCTGACGGTGACAGGAACTCTTGAAATCATTCCAGTCTAAGGAGAACACACATGACCGGGAAAATCATCACTGACAGCCTGCAACGACCAAACGGGGATACGTTTACGTTTCCTATGGTCGTGGGCACGGGCGGGCCGCTCTCTGTAGACGCGACTGGCCAAATGCTGTTTGCACCTCCAGTGGTCCAAACTAAGCGGCGTCACTCAACATTGATTGACTTGCACAATGCCGATGTCGCTTACGTAGACGTCCTTTGGGATGATCTTCTGACCGGGCTTGACCTAAGCAACCTAGCATTCGTTGAAATGAAGGCGGTCGGGATATCCGCCAGTCTTGCCGTTGGGCGTGTCAAGTTTAAAGGTCTTTCCGCGCCGGGAGTGACGATTGATACGGGGTATATGGGCGGCACTCATTCTACAAAATACGGCAGCAGCTCAAGTAGGGCTGATGGCATTGTACACAACTCTAACCAAGGTTGGTTCCAGTTTGTAAACTATACAGATATGGCCCAAACTGGTCACGCCTACGGGAATGGCAACGCGAAGTTTGACGCGATTTTGTGCCCACATGCTGGCGATGCCCCCGGCCACGTTTCCTGCCACTTCAACGGGTCGTATCATCAAAACGGAAACTACCTCGCGCCAAACACGGAAACGTCTGCTTGGGCGAGCTACGGAAACAATGCTGGCCCAGCCTCTTTTGCCGCTGGTATTCGCATGTACACAACGGGCTCAGCCAGTGTTTTTAATCGCGGCACACTAGAAGTCACCGCAGTTCTGAAAGTGGAGGCTTGATCCATGGCTTTGTATAAAATGGTGCGCGGTGAGCGCGTTGAAATGACCGCCGAAGAAATTCAAAAACATGAGGCAGATCAGGCGCAAGGCACAGAGCCTGTTGAACTCGATCCGGTCTACCGCGACCTGTCCGACGTCGAATTCATGGGGTTGGTGCGCAAAGCAGGCCCCCTGACCCCAGCGCAGTTCGTGGAGATCATGCAGACCAGCACGGTTGATGCGGTTGTTATGCTGCGGATCATGCTCAGCATGAACAAGGCTGGCATCGCCCGAGACGCCGAACTTGTTGGCGAGGGCCTGCAAATCCTCACCACCGTCGAATACCTCAACGAGGAAGGTGTGGACCGCATCATGGGCGCTTGGCCGGTCGAGTAGCGGCAAGCCTCTAAAACCCTCTCCTATGAGGAATCCCTAACGATAAATGGAGTTACTAATGGAAAACCCGATCTTCAAAGAAATCAGAGCGTTCGCCCCTGACTACGTTTTGACGGATGAACAGAAGGCCAATGCTGAACGCGCGGAAGACCCACAGCTTGTGGCCAGCCGCATTTATGCACGGGTAAAAGACGCTCGTGAGGACGCCGCAAGATACCTCAAAATACCAATCGCGTTGATCACGATTGAAGAGGTTCTGGCGTCGATCCCCGATCTAAACAATGCGTATAAAGGTGCTGGCGGTGACGATAAGGGGCAAGCTCGCCGTTTGGGGCTACGGACGCTCATTGCCATCGGCGCGCGCACAGCGCCAAAACAGAAATCTCTTGTCGAAATGTGTTTTGAAGGCATCCTGAACCGCCTATCTGACAGCGGCGGCTTTGAGCATTACCAAGACAGGTATGAAGCTGGTGGCAAGGGGAATACCCCGTTGGACATCGTTCGGGATATCCAGCTATCGCCCGAGGGCCAGAAAATCTGGGCAGGGCTGGACGCAAAATGAATGGTGTTGGCCCATGGTGGTTCCCTGACTGGGCACGTCAGTTTTTGACGTGGCTATCCTCCCATTTCTTCGATGAGGCGTCCTGGCGCAAGCATGACGAGGGATACACTCTGGCAATCAAGCCACGGGCCATCTGTGACTGGAAGTTCCTGCAGGCGATGATCCGAGACGCCAGTAGAACTACACGGCTTCACAGGATGCTGATGTGCATCGCGCTGGCGTTGTTCTTCTACACCAGTGTGCGGATCGGGGGGCGGGCCAGCTATGGGCGCGGTGTGGCCTAGCGACACCATCTGCGCTCAGAGCGGGTGGAACACCCCTCCCCTCACAAAAGAAATGTGGTTGGTAGCGTCGGTGTTTAAGTATCCGCTTTAAGATGGTTAGATGTCGGCTATGCGGACTTAGCTACGCCTGTACAACCGAGCACCTACTACTGCTATACTAAGAAAACCAACCGCCGAAAGTACAGCGATGGTTATCGACAGCGACCCCACACAGCCCCCTAAACCACCAAGGTAAAGATCATCGTTGAGGTTATACATCACTACCCACTCCGCGAGCAGGATAAGCGAACATGATATCGTCAGAAATCCGCTGAAGGTGTTTCTTTTCCATAGAAATACGGACAGAACTGCTATCCAGACGTAGCCCAGTGGCGTGTTCAGCAATATCAGAAATTCAAGAAACGGCGATGCGACACCATCTTCCGGCGTCCAGTTGGGACGCGCCCGATTGCAGTCCTCAAGGTAGTCTAAATCTATTCTCATTTTCGTGTTGCCTGATTACTGGACTTCGAACTTAGCAAAATTCTCACAGGTTGCTAAGGGCTCACAGCGGTCATCCGATGGTTTTAGTCAGGATCAAGCGGCACAGAACGGTCTTCAAGGTCGGCTGTGCGGACAAACCCGACACTCGCCCGCTTGATTAATTTACTTGGATTTCCGAGCGAACCTGCATCAAAATACGGCCAAGTTTATTTAGACCTGCGCCATCTGGGCCGCATCCCCAGTAAGCATCCATTGGAGCGTTTTCGACTATGTCAGAGTTCCCTGTCGAAAGTAGCAAATTTCTTGGGGTTTCATGAGTGCGGAACTTAATTCTCACAGCGTCGAGCATTATTAGATCTTTGACGTCTTCCCAGTCGTCACGAAGTGGAATTCTTCGTGTCATTCCAAGTGCCTTGGCATCTTTCGGTTTGTTCGATTTACGGACACGTTCTCGATAGTCTTCGTTGTGAAATTTTTGAGCCTGAAAGTAGTGCTCAACGGTTCGCCACCAGACATCATCCACTGCAACGCCGTAAGGCGCAAAATTCGAGAACTCTGCATACGGGTCTGTCTGAGCGTAGAAATATATTGTTGGTGGGTTTGGAATTTTCATCATGCCATACCTAAAGCATCGTGGCATACAGTGAGCAAGTCTGCTTTGGGCTCACAGCGGTCATCCGATGGTTTTAGTCAGGATCAAGCGGCACAGAACGGTCTTCAAGGTCGGCTGTGCGGACAAAGTGACCTCCCTCAGAGGGGTTTTTCGAAAAAGACACGATGAAAACCGTCTTCAGTTTTACGCTCTATCTCTCGATAGCCAAGATGAGGGTAGATCAATAAGTTCTCGGTCATTTTCTCGTTGGTGTAGAGCTTGACCGACCCTGCTCCTGAGAGCCTCGCCTCTCGTTCGCAGAACATGATCAAACCCTTTCCAATACCGCGCCCAGTAGCGTTTGATCGAACGGCGACATTTTCAAGGAAAACGTGGTCATCTCTATGGAAAAAAACAACATATCCGACTACCTCGGCTTGCGCTCCGACAGCAACATGTACGAACCCTGACGCGATTAAGGAGGCGAAATCAGCAGCCATAGGTGGGAGATACTCCCCAAGCACAGCCACATATTGTTGATAGGCGTCTTCGGCGCATGCGCGAACAGCCGTTTCGTCAGCTGCCTTCGCTTGCCTGATGGTGAATTGTTTGCCCATTTTCCCTACGGTTTTTCGATTTGTCGCCAGTATCGCCGGTCATAGTAAAAAGGCAAGAAGGGCTCGAAGCTGCCGTTCACTACAATCAACTGTTCAAAGGGCGTTTAAAGCCGCATTTGAAGCACTAGAACAAAAACTGTTTGCTGCAAGTATCTCTGTCATTCACTGCAAAACTTCGTGTCGCGCTACACTGCCACTACTCAGCTCAATAGATAAAGGGGATCCTATCCCTAAACAACTGACACTAAAATTTGGCTCCAAATGGGTTCAAATGTGTTCAGATTACGAAAACTGTTTGCTGCAGATATCTCTGTCATTCACTGCAAAAATTGATGTCGCGCTACACGCGCCACACTCACGAAACCACTAAACACTTGATAAAAAACGATTTTAAAAATAAATGTAAATAACATTCACATTTTCTCTTGCAAGCTGCGAAACAATCCCCATCTTGGGTAATGTAAAAGGCATTCACATAAGACCTTTTAAGCAGATAGGCCGCAGTCAGGCCTATGTATTCGAAAGGCTTGACCATGAACACACTCGCATCCGAGCAGACCTTTGCGCCGCGGCCCAATTGGTTTGCACGCACCGAAAACTGGTTGGACGAAAAGGGCAAAGGCGCATGGATCGCCGCGATGGTCCTTGGGTTCATCTTTTTCTGGCCCGTTGGCCTCGCCCTTCTTGCCTATATGATCTGGAGTAAACGTATGTTTTCTGGCAAATCCTGCGCACAGCGTCGCAGCCGCACCGTGATGTCCACCCGCAGCACCGGCAATTCGGCCTTTGACTCCTATAAAGCTGACACTCTGCGCCGCCTCGAGGAAGAGCAAAACAACTTTGAAGCCTTCCTTGAACGTCTGCGCGAAGCCAAGGACAAGGCCGAATTCGACCAGTTCATGGATGACCGCGCAAAACGCGAAGACGCTGACTAATCCACGCCGCCCTCCGGGTTTTCCGGAGGGCGACCACCACGAAGAACAAAGAGAGCATGATGACCCCTGATCCAGATACCCAACCGCAATTTTACACAGGCGTCCCCACCAAACGGCTTGTGGCATGGATCCTTGATATGGTCCTGATTGTTCTGATCTGTCTGGCCATTCTGCCCTTCACGGCCTTCACCGGCATCTTCTTTTTCCCCTTTCTGATGTTGATCGTCGGATTTCTGTACCGCGTTGCCACCTTGACCGGCGGGTCGGCCACTTGGGGCATGCGCCTTTTCTCACTGGAAATCCGTCAGGGCGACGACCGCCCATTGGATGGCGCAACTGCGTTTTTACACACGCTGGGGTATTCCGTGTCCCTTGCGCTCCCCGTTTTGCAACTTATCTCGATTGTGCTGATGCTGACTTCGGCGCGCCGTCAAGGGTTGACCGATATGGTGCTGGGGACCGTTGCCCTGAACAAACGCCAATAGGTAATCCACGGAATAGAGTGGATTTTACTAAAACACCGCTTGGCGGCTTGGGAGCGCGCGGTTACACTCTGACCGTCTCAGAGAACGGAACCCATGCGCCACACACTCCCGCTCACGCCACAGTTCTATGTCACCGCGCCGCAACCCTGCCCCTATCTTGAGGGCCGGATGGAGCGGAAACTCTTCACGGCGCTGCAGGGTGAAAATGCGGGGGCCCTAAACGACAGCCTTTCTGCGCAGGGGTTCCGGCGTTCGCAGAATGTGCTCTACCGCCCCTCCTGTGCTGATTGCGCATCCTGCCTGTCCGCACGGATTGACGTTGCCGCTTTCACGGCCAGCCGCAGCCAGCGCCGCACCCTTGCACGCAACAGGGGGCTGGAACGGCGCGCCACCTCCCCCTGGGCCACAGAAGAACAATACGAGCTGTTTCGCCGGTATCTGGACAGCCGCCATGCGGATGGTGGTATGGCAGATATGGATGTATTCGAATTCGCCGCCATGGTCGAAGAAACCCCGATCCGCAGCCGGGTGATTGAATATATCGACAAGGACAGCCGTGATCTGGCCGGGGTCTGCCTGACGGATGTGCTGGGGGACGGGCTAAGCATGGTCTATTCCTTCTACACACCTGATCGCCCCAAGGATGGGCTGGGCAATTATATCATTCTGGATCACATCGACATCGCCCGCAGCGCCGGTCTGCCCTACGTCTATCTTGGCTATTGGGTCCCGGGCAGCCAGAAAATGGGCTATAAGGCCAAGTTTTCAGGGCTTGAAGTCTATTTTGGCGGCCAATGGCAGAAGCTGAAAAACCCCGAGGGTTTCGAACCTGAACAACACCCGCTTGGCAATGATCCCATTGCCGAACAGGTTGCCAATATCGCCCTGCCCGACATGGCACAGAAACGGCGCTAACACGCCCCTCCTCTTTTTGGCCTTATATACTGTAGTGCTGCCGTGCCGCAGGCCCAACAGTCGTGCTGTGCACACCGTTCACACCACACACCAGATCTAAAAATGAAATGAGGCCGCCTTCTCAGGCGGCCTCTCCTTTGGATCATCCATCGCCCTATGCTGTTGCTAGGGGATCAGATCCGGCACAATGGTCACAATCGCCGGGAAGAACCACAGGATCGCCAGACCGGCAACCTGGATCAGGACAAAAGGCACAATCCCACGATAGATATGCTGTGTTGTGACGCTCGCCGGGGCAACCCCGCGCAGGTAGAACAAGGCAAAGCCGAAGGGCGGCGTCAGGAAGGAGGTCTGCAGGTTCACCGCAATCATGATGGTCACCCATTTGGGATCAAAGGTCCCGCCGTAGATCACCGGCCCGACAATCGGCACCACGATGTAGATGATTTCAAGGAAATCCAGCACGAAACCCAAAACAAACAGGACCAGCATCACCAGCAGGAAGACCGTCAGCTCATTGTCAAACGACTTGAGGAACTGCTGAATGTAATGTTCGCCGCCAAAGCTGATCACCACCAGATTGAGCAATTGCGAACCGATCAGAATGGTAAACACCATCGATGTTACCTTGGCGGTTTCACGCACAACCGGTGTCAGAACGCCATGGGTGAACAGGATCCAGCAAGAGAACAGCAGACCAAACACCGCATAGAGATAGGCACCATAGGCCACGAAGAAAGCGAACCAGCTTTCAAAGGACACATCGTCCTGATTGATCCGCAGGTCAAAGTTCACCCCGACCAGAATGCAGACGATGATGGCCAGTGTGGACCAGATGATCACCTTGGGCGAACGGTCCTCGTCGCGCAGCTTGCGATAGGCCGCCAGCATGATCGCACCACCTGCCCCAAGGGCCGCAGCCGGTGTTGGATTGGTAATACCGCCAAGGATCGACCCCAGCACGGCAACGATCAGCATCAGCGGTGGGAAGACCACACGGATCAGCTCGTTCGCGGCGCACAGCTTGGTGGCATAGACCACCCCGTAAAGGATCAAGGCAAAGGGGATCGCCATCAGTACAACCATCACCCCGGCCGAGGTGGTCGGTCCGATCAACAGGATATCGACCAGCACGGCCAGCACCACACCCAGACCACCAATGATCAGCGGCCGGGTATCAGAAGATGGCGACACGCCACGCCCTGTGGTCAGGAACAGCGACAACAGCACCAGCAGAATGGCAACGCCGGTTCCGATGGGGGCCGCATCCGCAATCTTGGCAGCTTGTTTGGCAGCAAAATCCTCATCACTCAGCTTTTCGGACTGGGCAAGGCCGCCGGCCTCTTCAATCACCTTCTGCTCGGCAAGCGCCTTGTCCCAGGCTTCCTGCCCGTGCAATTCGATCATCGAAGCCTGACATTCCTCTCCTACATTGGTGCGCAGGCTGGCCGCCTCACCAATGTCAGAAAAGCTTGAAACCGTGGTCGACTGGCTGCCGACAACACCAAGGTTGCCAAGGAAAATCGTCCCCACAATCAACAGCACCGGTGCGCCAAGGAACCATGTGAAGGCTTCATTGCGTGTGATCGCTTCGGAATTGGTTGACCCCATGGTAACCGCCGGTGCCTTTTCAGGGTTCAGCAAGGCATAACCAAAGGCATAAAGCGCATAGAGCAGCGCCAGCATGATACCGGGCAACAGGGCTGCCTGAAACAGCGTCCCCACCGATACAACCGCCGGCTCGCCCAACAGGGTCAAAGCATCGGTACAGCCCGCAGTCTGCGCGCGGGCCTCTTGCGCGGCGGAATAGAGATCCCCCGCCAAAGTGCCCAGCAGAACAATCACAATCGAGGGCGGAATGATCTGCCCCAATGTGCCGGATGCCGCGATGACACCGGTGGCGATTTCCGGGGAATAATTGTTGCGCAACATGGTCGGCAGGGCCAGGAGACCCATGGTCACCACCGTCGCACCGACAATGCCGGTCGAGGCCGCAAGGAAGGCCCCCACAACCACAACAGACACAGCCAGACCACCGGGCAGCGGTCCGAAAACCTTGGCCATTGTGGTCAGCAGATCATCCGCAATTTTGGAGCGTTCCAGCGTGATGCCCATCAGGACAAACATCAAAACCGCCAGCAATGTCTCGATCGACTGCCCCGCCAGAACACGTTCGTTCATGCGGTTGACGATAAAGGAAACATTGCGGTCCAGCGCAGTTTCCCAGCCGTCAGGAAACACCGAAATCGCAACCCGCGGTAGATCCGGGTATCTGAACAGGGACACCGTATCTTCTTTCACCCCGGAGTTAACCAAGGCGCGATAGGCATCAGAAGAGGTATCGATGGCCTGATGTATCAGCAACCCCGCTGAATCCAGCGCCGCGATGATGGCGAAGGAGATGATCCCCGCGCCACCAATGGCAAAGGCCACTGGAAAGCCGGAAAGGATGCCGCCGAACAGGCAGATAAATACAATAATCAGGCCAACTTCGACCCCGTCGAGACCAAAAAACATCAGTGTGTTCCCTCATATGCTTCTTCGCCTTCGCCAAGGGTATCCCTGTCGAGATATTTACCCTCGGACTCGGGGCCTTCTTTGAATTCGCACCAGCTGCGATAGAAGACGGCGATGGCTTGCAAAATCACCATGACGCAGAACAGGCACAGCAGGATTTTGAAGATAAAGTAACCGTTAAAGCCATTTGGCGAGAAGCCGATGGTTTCAACATTCCATTTCAGCACCCGCGCCTTGCGCAGCAGCAGATCCAGTGAGTCAGAGGCAGAGGGGTTCGGCGTGACCAGATGGCGCCACATGAAGAACCAGCCATAGAGCCAGGTCACAACCGCAAAGGGGATCATGAAAAACAACGCGCCGAACATATCGACGATCTTTTTGGTGCGGAACTTTGCACCGGCATAGAACAGATCAACCCGCACATGGCCGCCCTGTACAAAGGTGTAGGAGACACAAAGACAGACCACCAAGGCATTGAAAAGCTTCAATTCTTCCGCAAACCAAGAGATGTCAAACTGCAATGGGATGCCAAAGCCGATCGAAATGTCAGGCCGTGTGAAAATCCGCTGCATAAAGACGATGATGATCTGTTGCAGCACCATGATCAGCCCGGCCCAGGCGAACAGACGGCCAACACCGTTGCCGAACCATTCCAGACCGCGCACCATTGACCACATCATCTCGCGGCGACGCATGGCGATGCCGGTGATGATGATCAGAATCAGCGTCAGAACAAAAAACAGCTCTGTAGAGGCCCCGTAATAGATGAAGCGCATCATCGCTTGCGGATCAGTCCAATTCAACCAGAGCGCAGGCTGAAAAAGCGCCGCAAACAGGTTGTAAGGGGCTTCTACGAAGTTCCCTAAAATATACTGGAGCCCGCCAGAATCCTGGAACTTATCAAGACAGCTGAGCTTGGCACCCTCAGCTGCACGGAAAAATCCCGAACACACCACATCGTCGGCCATTATGTCCCCTCCCCGGAGCGCACGTCAGGGTTGACCCTGTTTCGCGCGTATCGGGCGTTTGCGCCCGTCGTTTGAATTGCATCAAGGGCCGCGACAATCGCGCGGCCCTTAAGTATTTTACAGTGAAGGCTTAGCCTTTGTTGCGCACACGCTCGCGCTGCTCAACGTAGAAGGCGTCAGACTTGGACAGCCATTCCGCAGAAGAGGTCAGCGAGGCTTCAAAGCTTTCGCGTGTCCGTGCGAACAGATCGTCGCCCATGTTTTCATCCATGACCTCGGAAGAGGCCGCACCGAATGCATCCCAGACATCGTCAGAGAACTGCATGGTTTTCACACCTTGCTGCTGCAAACGTGAAAGCGCCGCACCGTTGTTGGCCAGTGTCTCGGCCAGCTGAATGTGGGTGGTCGCCATTGTCGCATATTCAATGATCTTCTGGTGCGCTGGGGACAGCTCGTTGAAGACATCAAGGTTCACAGCGCAAGCCAGACCGGAACCCGGCTCGTGGAAGCCCGCTGTGTAGTATACTTTTGCCACTTCCTGGAAGCCGGCGCGTTCGTCCGCAAACGGGCCAACCCACTCCAGACCGTCCAGAGCACCGGAAGACAGCGCCTGATACAGTTCGCCACCCGGGATGTTCTGAACAGATGCGCCCAGTTTACCCAGAACCTTACCACCAAGGCCCGGCATACGGAATTTCAGACCGTTGAAGTCTGCGGCAGAACCGATTTCATTGCGGAACCAACCACCGGACTGTGAACCGGAGTTACCGGCGAGGAAGGACTTGAGGTTAAAGATCTCGCCCAGTTCGTTGTGCAGGTCATGGCCGCCACCGTGGTGGTACCAGTTGGTCAGCTCTTGTGCTGTGCCGCCGAAAGGAACGGCAGTGTAATAGGCATAGGCCGGGTGCTGGCCGATGAAATAATAGTCAGCGGAGTGGTACATGTCGGCCTGACCGGAAGATACCGCGTCAAATACTTCGAAAGCACCAACCAGTTCACCCGGGGCTTTTTTGTCGATGGTCAGGGTGCCGTCAGACATCTCGTTGACCATGTTGTTCAGATAGGTTGCCGCATCGTCCAGAACGGCAAAACCGCGCGGCCAGGATGTGACCATTGTCAGTGTCTTCTTGCCTTGTGCGTAAACTGGTGCGGCAAGTGTTGTTGCGGCGGCGGCGGTACCACCGAGGGCAGATGTCTTCAGAAATGAACGACGATCCATAGGGTTACTCCTCCCGAGTAGAATGCCCGCGTCGCGCAGACTCGCACGCGCAGGTCGTTTCAAGTGGAGCTACCCTAGCAAGGGTTGCCAGAAGTGAAATACCTAGTTCTACGTAGGGACGACCCCAAACAGGCCCAAACACCAATTTTTGTTGACTATTTTGATACGAATCCCGCGCGCCTTCGCGAATGTTGCGGCCCGACACCCCGCCTGCCCTTTGATTCGTGACCGATTCGTCGTATCGAATCATTCATGCGGCGTTTCTTTCGTTCCTTTGTCCTCAGCTATGCGCAAAAGCTTACGCTTTTGGCGGCGATTCCGCTGATTGTCGCGGTTGCAGCCATTGCCATGATCGTCGCACTTCAGGCCCGCGCCCTTGCCGAACGCGAGATTTTCACACTTGAGGCGCAGCTGATCGAGGCCAAAAAAGCCGAGCTGCGCAATTACGTAGCTCAGGCCCGCAACGGGTTCTACTTTATCTACGGCAATGCGGCCCCGGATGATGAGGAAGCCAAACAGCGGGTGGCACAGATCCTGTCTGCAATGATCTACGGCGATGAGGGGCAATTCTTTGTCTATGACTACGAAGGAACCCAATTGGTCAGCCCACGACAGACTGATCGGATTAACCGAAACTGGCGGGGTCAGACCGATAGCGAAGGCACAGAAATTGTCGACGCGCTGATCCGCATCGCCCGAGAAGGCGCAGGCCATCACAGCTATCTCTGGCCAAAACCCAGCACCGGAGAAGAAGCGCGGATGATCACCTATGTGACCTCTTTTCCATCCTGGCAATGGGCAGTTGGGACCGGTGTGTTTATCGACGATGTATTGGCATCGGTGGCCAGTGCGCGGGCCGATGTCGAGGCGCGGGTGCAACGCACCTTTGTCTATATCGGCGGCATCACCCTGGCGGCCTTGTTTGTGGTCTTTGCCACAGGCATGGGGGTGAATCTGCGCGAACGCCGCCTTGCTGATGCCAAGTTGAAAAAGCTGACCGAACGGGTGTTTGACGCGCAGGAAGAGGAACGCGGCCGCGTGGCACGGGAGCTACATGACGGGATCAGCCAGATCCTTGTTGGTGTACGCTATGCGCTGGACAGCGCGCGGCGGCGTCTGGAGCGGGGGGATGCCAAGGCGGCGGAACCTTTGGCCAAGGGGATCGACAGTCTGGGCGAGGCCATCATTGAGGTGCGCCGGATCAGCCGCGATCTGCGCCCCGGCGTGCTGGATGATCTGGGGCTTGGCCCCGCGATCAAAACCCTTGTCGAAGAATTCGAGGCCCGCACCGGCATCACAGGTCGATTTGAAACGGCGGTATTTCGCAACCGTCTGGACGATGAAGCGAAGATTGCCCTCTACCGCATCGCCCAAGAGGCCCTGACCAATATAGAACGTCACGCCGGGGCAGATCAGATTGACGTCAGTCTGCGCGGGCACCGGCACGGCGCAACCTTGTTGATCCGGGACAATGGCTGCGGGATCGCAACAAGCCCCTCTGCCACCTCATCCGGGCTGGGCCTGCGCAATATGCAGGAACGCATGGAGCAAGTGAACGGCAAATTGGTGGTACGCATCGGCAAGGCAGGCGGCACCACTATTGAAGCCACGGTGCCTTTAAGTCATATGCTTCCGCCGGAAAGCTCAGAACATCCCAAGGTTGCTGCTGAATGACAAATCAGATCCGTGTTGTAATTGTTGACGATCACCCAATGGTCGCTGAGGGCATCCAATCCATTCTGGAAAGTTATGATGACATCAGCGTCATCGCGACACTGCCCAATGGGCGCGCAATGATTGACCAACTGGACCGGCTGAACCCCGATGTCATCCTGATGGATCTGAACATGCCTGACATTGGCGGATTGACCGCCACTGAAATCGTGCTGGAACGCCGCCCGGAGACGCGCATCGTGATCCTGACCATGCATGACAACCCTGAATATATTGCCAGCGCGCTGAGCCATGGGGCAATGGGGTATCTGCTTAAGGACGTCCCCACCGACGAGATCAAACAGGCCATTGATGTGGTGATGGGCGGCGAACGCTATCTCTGCACAGGCGCGCAGGGTTCCATCGCCCCCAAGGATGATGGTGGTCGCGAGGCATTGACGGAACGCGAACAGACCATCCTGCTGCAACTGGCCTCTGGCAATTCAAACAAACAGGTTGCTGGCCAATTGGATATCTCTGTGCGCACGGTTGAAACGCACCGCAAGAACATCAAACGCAAACTTGGCATTTCCAGCACCGCCGGGCTGACCCGTTATGCCATGGAACATGGTGTTTTGCAGGGCACAGGCGCGCGCCTGTAGGGACTGGCGATGAAATTCACCTGCGACAATTCTCCCTCATGTGAAATCCCATTAGACCCAACATGTTTCAGCGCCCGCCTTTCGCTCATCACCGCCGTACGCCGTGTCGGGGTACGGCGAATAGATATCTAAGAAATTGAAAACAATCAAAAACTAACAGGGAAACCCAGACGTGATACAAGTCCTCGGGCGGCCAAATTCCGTAAATGTGCAAAAGGTCATGTGGTGTCTGGCCGAGCTAGATATCGAGGTGGACCGCAAAGACATTGGCGGGGCATTTGGCGGCAATGACGCGCCGGCCTATCGCGCCCAGAACCCAAACGGTAAGATCCCCACGCTGATTGATGAGGGCTATGTGATATGGGAATCCAACGCGATTGTGCGCTATTTATGTGATCAATATGGAACCGCGCCCTGGTTTCCGGCGGACGCACCGCAACGGGGTCACGCCAGTCAATGGATGGACTGGTATCAAACCGCCCTGCACCTCCCGATGACCACGCTGTTCTGGCAATTGATCAGAACCGATGCCGCAGAAAGGGATCAGACGGCAATCAATGCCGCGATTGCGGAATGCACGGGCTTTTGGGCGATGCTGGACAAACACCTGGAGGAAAGATCCTTCATTCTGGGGGACCACATCAGCATGGCTGATATCCCGCTGGGCTGTGCCGCCTATCGGTGGCATAGGATGGAATTTAACCGACCGGCCTTGCCCAACCTGCGACGGTGGTGGGAGGTTCTTGCAAAACGGTCTGCCTACCAAAAACATGTGATGCTGCCCCTGACGTAAATATCGGCCACTGTTATCCGCGTGCCTTCCCCTTGCGCCCCCGACCCCGAGCAAAAGACACCGACACATAGATCGCGATCCTCACGCTTGTATGGCGCGGGCCATGTTGCAGAATGGTCCGCTGAGAACGTCCTTGCGACAGCTGACAACACGCCAAATGCCATCGAGTTTTCTTCTTAACCAAAACCAATCAGCAGGTAATTGCCCTGCCCCAACGGCAATTTCAGTACAGATTGACGGTGAAATTTCAATTTATGTCGCCCCAGCCACAAGATACGTAACAAAATTCCAAAATAACCGCCGCCAAAGAAATATTTCTCGCCTTATTGCCTGTTGACGCCCCGCAAAACCCCTCCTAATGTCCCGGAACGCATTAAGGAGCCTTTGGGCATGACCACTCTAGTCGTCATTCTAGGACAAACGCGCATGGGCCGGTAACGGTAGACCATATCTTGACCCATGCGCCCCCGACATCCTCGGGGGCTTTTTTATGCGCCACACAAATTAACGCCGCACGGAGCACTACGATGAAACGCCAAATGACCGGAGCCAAAATGATTGTCCAAGCCTTGATCGATCAAGGTGTGGACACTGTGTTCGGATACCCCGGCGGTGCTGTGCTACCGATTTATGATGAGGTGTTTCAGCAGAACTCGATCAAGCACATCCTCGTGCGTCACGAACAGGGCGCGGTGCATGCCGCCGAAGGTTATGCCCGATCCACCGGCAAGCCCGGAGTTGTTCTGGTGACCTCTGGTCCGGGTGCGACAAATGCGGTGACCGGCCTGACCGACGCCCTGCTTGATTCAATTCCGCTGATCGTCTTAACGGGTCAGGTTCCGACGTTCATGATCGGTTCCGACGCCTTTCAGGAAGCCGATACTGTGGGCATCACCCGCCCCTGCACCAAACACAACTGGCTGGTGAAAGAAACCGACCAGCTCTCCGGTGTCCTGCATGAGGCCTTTCATGTTGCCACCTCGGGCCGTCCGGGTCCGGTGCTGGTGGATATCCCCAAGGATGTGCAGTTTGCCACCGGCACCTATACGCCCAAGGCCCCATCTGTGTCACATTACCAACCCCGCCTTAAAGGCGATCTGGAAGAGATCACCGAATTGGTTGCCGCCATCGAAAAGGCCAAACGCCCGGTGTTTTATACCGGCGGGGGTGTGGTCAATTCCGGCCCCGGTGCCTCGCAATTGCTGCGCGAACTGGTCGATGCCACAGGTTTTCCAATCACCTCTACCCTGATGGGGCTGGGCTGTTATCCGGCATCGGGTGACAAATGGCTGGGCATGCTGGGCATGCACGGGCTTTATGAAGCCAATATGGCGATGCATGGCTGCGATCTGATGATCAACATCGGTGCAAGGTTTGACGACCGGATCACCGGCGTTGTTGACCTGTTCAGCCCGAAATCCAAAAAGGCGCATATCGATATTGATGCCTCCTCGATCAACAAGGTGATCCGTGTGGATATCCCGATTCTGGGTGATGTGGGTCATGTGCTGGAGGATCTGCTGAAAATCTGGAAATCACGGGGCCGCAAGACCAACTCCGAAGCGGTGGCCAAGTGGTGGAAGCAGATTGAGGAATGGCGCGCGGTGGATTGCCTGAAGTTCAAGCAGGAAGGCAAGATTATCAAACCGCAATACGCCCTGTCCCGTCTTGAAGCGCTGACCAAGGACCACGACCGCTATATCACCACCGAGGTGGGTCAACATCAGATGTGGGCAGCGCAATATCTTGGGTTTGAAGATCCCAACCGCTGGATGACCTCCGGTGGACTGGGCACGATGGGCTATGGCTTTCCAGCGTCGATTGGCGTGCAGATGGCGCATCCAGACAGCCTTGTTATCAATGTGGCGGGCGAAGCCTCATGGTTGATGAACATGCAGGAAATGGGCACGGCCATGCAATTCAACCTGCCGGTCAAACAGTTCATCCTCAACAACGAACGCCTTGGCATGGTGCGCCAGTGGCAGGAGTTGCTGCATGGTGAACGCTATTCCCAAAGCTGGTCAGAATCCCTGCCAGATTTTGTGAAACTGGCCGATGCCTTTGGGGCCAAGGGCATCATCTGTTCCGACCCGGACGATCTGGATGATGCGATCATGGAAATGATCAATCATGACGGGCCGGTGATCTTTGATTGTCTGGTGGAAAAGCATGAAAACTGCTTCCCGATGATCCCATCAGGTAAGGCGCATAACGAGATGCTTATGGGTGATGCAGATACGCAGAATGCAATTGACGCAAAGGGGTCGGTTCTCGTCTGAGACGTTTTCTTAGCAAGAAAACGGTCGGAAACTTCGACGTTTCCGACACCCCCAATTGAAGGATACGGAATATGTCAGCTCTAAAAATCAAAGAAGGTGCCACGTCGCACTCTGCCTACAATCTACGCCCCAATTTTTCTGACGTGATAGAGCGTCACACGCTGGCGGTGCTGGTTGAAAACGAACCCGGCGTCCTGGCCCGCGTCATCGGGTTGTTTTCCGGGCGTGGCTATAACATCGACAGCCTGACCGTGGCCGAGGTGGATCACACCGGACACCTTTCTCGCATCACCATTGTGACCTCGGGCACACCGCAGGTCATCGAACAGATCAAGGCACAGCTGGGACGGATCGTTTCCGTGCATGATGTGCATGATCTGACTGTCGAAGGCCAAAGCGTTGAACGCGAACTGGCAATGTTCAAAGTCACCGGCAAAGGTGAACAACGTGTCGAAGCCCTGCGGCTGGCGGATATCTTTCGCGCCAATGTGGTGGACAGCACCTTGGAAAGCTTTGTGTTTGAAATCACCGGTGCGCCGGAGAAGATCGACGCTTTTGCGGATCTGATGCGCCCCTTGGGCCTGTCTGAGGTGGCCCGTACCGGCGTGGCAGCCCTGTCCCGCGGCGATTGATCTGACGGATATTGCGGGGCGTCGGCACCTCTTTTGGACTGGCGCTCCCCTTTTCGCCTCGAACATCAGCGTCTGAACCTGAACAGAATATCTGTCGCTTTGTTTGCAGGCCGCAATTCCATTAAAAACAGAAATCTGCACACAGATTTTCGGTGGGCTTTGGTAAAATCGCGCCATCTTACCGTCCCGGCAAAAACCGCCAAACCTCTATGTCATATGACATAGACCGCAGCCGGAATTTTGCCTTAGAACCTGTTAATCAACGCTCCCGGATCTTTCTGCAAGGCGATGACTTTGCACGCCTTACCAATCGTGTTCTCGGATATTGAAGCTGGGCCAGCCGGTGGCACTTTAGCCGATTTCGCAACGTTTCAGCGGGCGGAGCATATTTGCTTTCTGAGGGAATGGAACAATTTCACCGGTTGGTGGTGCAGCAACTGATGTCGCATTTTCTTCAGCAACACTGCTGCGCAAACCATCGAGTAACCCATTGCAAACGTTACTCTCTATAAGCCGGGCATTTGTTGCGCGCCTTGTCTTGCGCTCAATGGAGACATCAAACTGCACCATATCCCCCGGCTTAAATTGCCTTTGCTCATCGGCAATCATGGCCGCAGCGTCAAAATAGGCAAGATCCCCATGGTCCTCACACCAGAACACAGCTTTCTCGTCTTTCACATCACTCCAAAGTACAACCCCAAACATTAACAGCCACGCCCTTTCATCCCAGCAACCGCAAAACTTCTTACATGTATTATAAGTGTAAGCGGTTTCAGAGCACGGAGGCATTTGTGTCTAAAAATGCACCAATTGCACCAAAATAGCGTCACACTTGTTGCTGGTTAGCGTCAATTGTGCTATGATTTCGGGTAACAGTGCGCTTCACCTCAGAAAATCAGACCACGGACATATTGATATGGCCCGCCCTCCCCAATCTCCTGCTGAGTTGCGCAATATGTTTGGCGAAAACCTGCGCCAGCTTTCAAGCACCTATGCCTCTGTTTCGGATCTTGCACGGCAATTGGGCATAAACCGCACCCAGTTTAACAGATACCTGTCCGGCGAGAGCTTTCCGCGCCCTGATGTGCTGGCCCGCATGTGCAGCTTTTTCAAGGTAGACGCGCGCGTGCTGCTTGAACCGGTGGATAAGATCGGAAGAGGCGAAGATCCGATTTCAAACTCGTTTCTACGGGAGTTTTTCGGGACAGGTGCCTCGAATGTTTCCGAAGACGCTTTTCCCAGCGGGTTCTATCGCTATTCCCGGCGTAGCTTTAGCGATCATAACATCTTTATCGTCGGGCTGATTATGATCCTGCGGCAAGGTTCCAACACCTTTATGCGCGGTTACGAGACTGTTGAGTCGATGAAACTGCAGGATCTGCCGACAAATGCGCGCGCGCGCGAATTCCGCGCTTTGGTCATGCAGCAGGAAGATGGCATCGTTCTTTTGGTGTCGCGCCGCAACGCCATGACGTCATCGTTCAACTATCTCTATCGTGTTGCCTCGTTTGAAAACAACTTTTGGGTTGGCTTTATCACCCGCACCGTTCCCGAAGAAGTTGGCCGCCCCCGCGCCGTGCGGATGGTATATGAGTTTCTTGGCAATCGGGTTGCGGATGCGCTACCAACGGCCCGTCAAGCCGGGTTTCATTCTGTTGACGAGCTCTTGCCGTTTCACCGCCGGCTGCTGCAACCGGACACCCCGTTCTCCTGATCCGCTCCTCTCCCTTCAACAGCTTGTGTCGCCCCTGATAAAAATGGGTCGCCGGGCAGCAATGCTGCCGGTCTGCAATCGCGTATATCTGGGGCACCAACAGGAGAGCACAGATGCCCCACCCCGTGTCCGATCTGAGTAAGGTTCGCCAGCCCATCGCGCAGGCAAACGGCCTGCCCAACGCCCATTACACCGATGCCACAGTTTTCGCTGAGGAACGTCAGGCGGTGCTCTTTGACCAATGGGCCGGATTGGGTGTGGGCGCGGAGGTACCCGACATTGGCGATGCGCTGCCGTTGACCTTTCTGGAAATGCCACTGCTGATGCTGCGCGACAAGCAAGGTCAGGTGCGCGTCTTCCAGAACATCTGTCGGCACCGCGGGATGATCCTGGTCGATGCCCCGCGCAAAATTGAGGGGGCGATCCGTTGTCCCTATCACAGCTGGTGCTATGCCACCGATGGGCGTTTGGTCAGCACCCCGCATGTCGGTGGTCCGGGACAGAACACACATGAAGGAATTGACCGTGATCTGCTGGGTCTGATCGAGGTGCGCAGCCATATCTGGATGGATGTTGTCTATATCAATATCTCCGGCACCGCCCCGCCTTTTGAGAATGCCCATGCCGATCTGATGGCCCGATGGGCGGAATTTGACAAACCCCTGTTTCATGGCGGTGCGGACAGTCGTTTCACCCTTGAGGTGAATTGCAACTGGAAACTGGCGGTCGAGAATTATTGCGAAAGCTATCATCTGCCCTGGGTGCATCCGGCGCTGAACACCTATTCACGGCTTGAAGACCACTATCACATTGAAGCTGCGGGCAGGTTCTCTGGGCAGGGCACATGGGTCTACCGCCAGCTTAAGGACGAAGATGGCACAGTCTTTCCCGATTTTGAGGGTTTAGACGCGAAATGGGACACGGCGGCAGAGTACATCACCGTTTATCCAAATGTACTGCTGGGCGTGCACCGTGATCATACCTTTGCCATTGTGCTTGTTCCCCATGGTCCAGACCGCACAGTTGAACATATCCACCTCTATTACGCTGCCGAGAAAACACCTGACGCGCTGCGCCAGCGCAATACAGAGCAATGGAAAGAGGTCTTTGCCGAAGATGTCTTTGTGGTCGAGGGCATGCAGCGGGGGCGTCACGCAGCCGGTTTTGACGGTGGCAGGTTTTCACCGGTGATGGATGGGCCGACCCATATGTTCCACGATTGGGTCGCTTCCCGGCTGGAACAGCATCGCAGCGCAGGTGCGGCGGATGACCCGGCGCATGCAGCGGAATGAGCAGCATTGATGCGGCCCTGTTGGCCGCTCATGCGGCGGGGGATGGCACGGCGATGATGCGGCTGTATGCGAAGGCGGCAGAGGCGGCAAAAACATCTGACGCCGCGGCGTTCTACCTTACCCATGCCTATGTTTTTGCATTGGAGGCCGGGCACGCCGATGCCCCTGCCCTGCATCAGCGCTTGATCGACGCCGGGCGCGAACATCCCGCCGCACCACCACGCCCGCCAAAACGTTAGGACCTTGGCCCTATAGCACTTTCGAAAAACCTCAATCACTCAACCGCGCCTGAAATTTGAGATTTCAACGGGTTAAGTGATACGCGGTGTCTCAGGTATTTCCAGAATTGCTTTAATCAGCCGGGCATGGGCCGCGCGCGGGGCCAATCGGTTGCAGCATGCCAATGCTGCGCCAGTTGCAAAAGCTGGCCGTCACTGCCATGCCGCCCGATCAGTTGCAGCCCACCGGGCAAGCCATTGTCGCCAAAACCTGCTGGAATATTCACGACCGGCAAGCCGATCAGCCCTGCGGGGATCACCACCTGCATCCAGCGGTGATACGTATCCATCGACACCCCTGCAATCTCGGTTGGATGCACCATGTTCACGTCAAACGGCCAGCATTGCGCCGAGGGCAGCACCAGCACATCCACCTGTTCAAACAGCCGGTTCACTGCGCGCAGCCAGTCAGAGCGCACCATGCTGGCGTGATTGATCTGCATCGCCGTCATGTCCAGCCCGCGTTCGATCTCCCAAATGGCGGCGGGCTTGAGGAGAGCGCGTTTTTCAGGATCCGCATAAAGCGCGTGATTGCCGCCTGCCACGGAAAAGGAGCGCAGGGTGATCCAGCTGTCCCACATTAGATCCGCGTCAAACGGGGCCCGTATCTTTGTCACCTGATGGCCAAGCTCTACCATCTGTTGCAGGGCGGCAGCGCTAAGCTCTGCAATGCCTTTCTCATAAGGGAAGGCACCGCCCCAGTTGCCCAGATACCCAATCCGCTGCGGGGCCAACTGGGTGGCCAGCATAGGCAAGGTTGCCTCCGGCGAGCTGCTGAGAGGCTGGGCCGGATCTGCGCCGGTCATCGTATCCAGCAATGCGGCAAGATCCGCCGGGCAACGCGCCATCGGTCCCGAGGTCGACAGCTGATGCAGAAACACATCCCCTTCGGGATCATCGGGCACCGTGCCCCATGTGGGGCGCATGCCGTACACATTGTTCCATCCCGCCGGATTGCGCAGCGACCCCATCATGTCGGATCCATCGGCAACCGTCAGCATCCGCGCGGCCAGCGCTGCCGCTGCCCCGCCAGAGGACCCGCCAGAAGAACGATCAAGATCATAGGGATTGCAGGTGGCCCCATGCACAGGGTTGAACGTATGGCTGCCCAAACCGAATTCCGGTGTGTTGGTCTTGCCGATGATCAATGCCCCGGCAGCGCGCAGACGCTGGACCATCAGCTCGTCCTGTTGCGCAATCACCCCCTTATACAGGGGGGAGCCTTTTGACGTCGGCAGCCCCTTGGCGTCAGCCAGATCCTTGATCGCAATGGGTATCCCATGCAGCCAGCCTTTGCGCGGTGCCGCATCCGCGGCCCGCGCTTCCGCCAGCAGATCATCACCATCACGCAATGACACAATGGCATTCACCTGAGGGTTAACCGCAGCGATACGCGCCAGTGTCGCTTCCATCAGCTCATGCGCAGATATCTCACCTTTTTCCAGTGAGGCCGAAAGGCCGCGCGCGTCTTGTTCTAAAATATCCATTGGTGGACTAGATTAACTAATTAAACGAAAATCAACACCAACTGTGAAATATGGGTCAATTCCCCTGAGCTTCTGCGCGGCTCTTGCCACTGACCGCCAGCGCCAGCGTAGCCCCCATCAACCCATCCAGATCCCCATCCAAAACCCCTTTGGTATCCGAGGTTTCAAAATTGGTGCGAAGATCCTTAACCATCTGATAGGGCTGTAGGACATAAGACCGGATCTGGTTGCCCCAGCCTGCATCCCCGGCGCTTTCATGCACCTCATTGACCAGCGCCGACCGCTTGTCCAACTCCATCTGGTACAGACGGCTTTTCAGGGCTTTCATCGCAATATCACGGTTCTGGTGTTGCGATTTCTCTGAAGAGGTCACAACGATCCCGGTTGGATGGTGGGTGATACGCACTGCGGAATCGGTGGTGTTCACGTGCTGTCCCCCGGCCCCGGAAGACCGATAGGTATCAATGCGGATGTCGTTCGGGTTCACTTCGATTTCAATGTTGTCATCCACCACCGGGTAGACTTTGACAGAGGTGAAAGAAGTGTGACGTTTGGCAGCGGAATCAAACGGGCTGATCCGCACCAGCCGGTGCACGCCGCTTTCCGATTTCAGCCAGCCATAGGCGTTGTGACCGGCAATCTTATACGTCGCGGATTTGATACCCGCCTCTTCGCCGGCGCTTTCCGCCTGCAACTCGACCTTATAGCCCTTCTTTTCGGCCCAGCGAACATACATGCGCGCCAGCATGCTGGCCCAGTCACAGCTTTCCGTCCCACCGGCACCAGAGTTGATTTCAAGAAAGGTGTCATTGCCATCCGCCTCGCCGTCCAGCAATGCCTCAAGCTCTTTCTGCGCAGCCGTTTCGGCCAACCCCTTGAGCGCGGTTTCCGCTTCGGAGACAACTTCTTCGTCGCCCTCCATCTCGCCCATCTCGATCAACTCAAGATTATCGGCCAGCTCTTGCTTGATGCCCTCATAGGTCGCGATGGAATCCACCAACGCCTGACGATCACGCATCAGCTTTTGCGCCGCATCCGCATCATCCCACAGGTTGGGATCCTCGACACGGGCGTTAAATTCCTCAAGCCGGTGCTGGGCCGTCTCAACCCCAAGCCGTTGTCCCAGTAATTCCAATGACTTGGAAATCTGGTCTGCGGTATTTTGTGCCTCTGCGCGCATCGGGTTCAAGCCTTTTTTCTATGCCTCTCCGACATAGACCAGCGCATCACCACCTTCAAGCCGTAGGGCGGGGTTAACCCCGCCCCCGCTTAATACAAACCACCCGAAGACAAGGTGCCAAAGCTGGCTTTCGGGCCAACAACCGCCTTCTTGCCGGTCGATGTGGTGACCTGTTTGGCGGTGCGGCCCACTTCCTCAACCAAAGGCAGGTCGGCCCCCATTGCAAAACCGCCATCAAAAGTGATGCCGAACAGCGGCTCTTCGCCAGCGCGGAAACACTCGGACACAACATTCGGGCCAGAGGCCCCGTTGCTCAACCGCGCCCCGGTGAACCGGTCAATATTGATGAACTCACAGGCCTCGGGCACTTTGAATTTGCCCCCGCCGTATTTCTTGACCGCCTGACGCATGAAGCGTTGGAAAACCGGACCGCACATGCCCCCGCCTGTCGCACCGCGCCCCATTGGTCGCGGTTGATCATATCCGATATAGCACCCGGCGACGATATTGCTGGTGAACCCTACAAACCACACATCCTTTGCGTCATTTGTGGTCCCGGTTTTACCGGCGGTCGGTACGCCAAGGTCAACCGCCTTGCGCGCAGTGCCGCGCTCCACGACGCCGCGCATCATCGAGGTCAGCTGATAGGCGGTCACCGGATCCATCACCCGATCCCGGTTTGAAATCACCCGCGGTGCAAGCCCCGGATCAAGACTGGCCAGTTGGCAATCGTTACAGATCCGCTCGTCATGCTTGTAGACGGTTTTGCCGTAACGGTCCTGCACACGGTCCACCAATGTGGGCTGCACCCTTTCGCCCCCATTGGCGAACATCGCATAGGCGCTGACCATCTTGAACAGGGTGGTTTCCTGCGAGCCCAAAGCATTGGCCAGTACCGGTGCCAGATCGTCATAAACGCCAAACCGCTCGGCGTAGCTGCCCACCACGCTCATCCCGACCTCCTGTGCCAGACGGATCGTCATCAGGTTGCGCGACTGTTCGATGCCGGTGCGCAGGGGGGTGGGACCGTAAAACCGGTTGGAAGAGTTCTTGGGCCGCCAGACGCCCTGCGGTGTATTGATTTCAATCGGCGCATCCACGACGATGGTAGCCGGGGAATAGCCGCTATCCAGCGCTGAGGCATAGACAAAGGGTTTGAAACTGGAACCGGGTTGGCGCTGTGCCTGTGTGGCGCGGTTGAACACAGAGGCCTGATAGGAAAACCCGCCCTGCATGGCGATCACCCGGCCGGTGTCAACGTCCATGGCAACAAACGCGCCCTGCACCTCTGGCACCTGGCGCAGGGTCCAGCGGATGAAACTGCCATCGGCATCTGCTGTCATGCGACGCACCAGCACCACATCTCCGACCTCAAGCAGATCACCAGCAACCTGTGCCTTGCGCCCCAGTTTGCCGTCTTCCAAACGTTTGCGGGCCCATTGTACATCTTTGGCGGGAATGAAATGACCCTCTGCAGTTTCCTCCACACCTTCAATGCCGATACGCGCAGCGCTGTCACCAACACTCAGAACAACGGCAGGGTACCATTGGTTTTCAAGATCGATATCCCGCGGCACCCGTAGATCGGCCAGCGCGTTGCGCCAGTTCTCTTCGCTATCCAGTTGATCCACCGCGATTTTCTGTCCGGTGCCGCGCCATACGCCGCGCCCGCGGTCATATTGTTCCAATTGCCGGCGCAGGGCATTGGCGGCAATCGGCTGCATCTCGTTGTCGATGGTGGCGCGAACCGTCAGACCGCCGGTGAAAAATTCACCCTCACCAAAGTCTTCGGACAACTGGCGGCGGATCTCGTCGGTGAAATAATCGCGTGGTGGCAGGTCTTTCTTGAAACTGTCAAAATCGCCGTTCTGTACAGAGCGCAGGGGCTGGGCGCGCTCGACCGCATATTCCTCATCCGAGAGATAACCATTCTCGTTCATTTCACGCAGCACAAAATTGCGCCGCTGCAACAGGCGGTCCTTGCGGCGCACAGGATGGTAATCTGACGGGGCTTTGGGCAAGGACGCCAAGAACGCCGCCTCATGCGGTGCCAGCTCTGACAGGGTCTTGTTGAAATAGGTCTGCGAAGCAGCCGCCACACCATAGGAGTTCTGCCCGAGGAAAATCTCGTTCAGATAAAGCTCAAGGATCTTTTCCTTGTCCAGCGCCTCTTCCACGCGGGCGGCAAGGATGATTTCCTTGATCTTGCGTTCTGCCCGCCGGTCACCGGATAGCAGGAAGTTCTTCATCACCTGCTGCGTGATGGTCGAGGCCCCGCGCACATCGCGCCCCCGTGTGCGCACCGCGTCAAACGCCGCCGCACCAATCCCACGCAGGTCATAGCCGTCATGTTCGTAGAAGTTTTTGTCTTCCGCCGAAATAAACGCCTGTTTGATCATCGGCGGAATCGTATCCGCAGGGGCAAACAGACGCCGTTCCTTGGCAAATTCATCAATCAAACGGCCCTGCCCCGAATAGATCCGGCTGATCGTGGGCGGGGTATATTGCGCAAGGCTTTCGTGGCTGGGCAGATCGCGGCCATACATCCAGAAAATGGCACCAATGGTCAGGGCCACCATGCCGATGCTCATTGTGAGGGTGGTAAAGATACCGCCCAGAAAAGAAAGGATAAATCGGAACACCAATGCAGACCCTTGAATATGGCTGTCGTTACTGGCGCTTATAGGGGATCGTGACAGGATCGTCAAAACCCCGGGACAACTGCAATCGGCTGTTTTCAGCGCAAAATCAGGGCTATTGACGCACCAATGGCGCACGGGCGGCGTCAGTGTCTCGCCATGTTAGAATCGCTTTTGCGATGCCTGTCACCATTGTGTTGCGCCAGACCGGATCGCGCAGGTTTTTCAAATCCCGGTCTGAACTTAGAAAACCGACCTCAACCAATACTGACGGGATGTCCGCCGATTTCAGTACTGAAAACCCTGCCTTGCGCAGCGGCTTGCGGTTCATCGGCCCGCCCGCCTCTGTCATGCCAGCGATCAGCGTATTGGCCAAGGACAGTGACCGTGGCTCGGTTTCCTGTCGCGCCAGATCCAGCAGAATGCCCGCCACCTCATCATCCGATCCGGTCAGGTCTGCGCCGGCAATGATATCAGACCGGTTGTGGCGCGCCGCCAGATGTGCGGTTGCCGCATCGCTGGCCTCTTTGGACAGGACGTAAACGGTCGCACCCTTCGCACCGCCCTGCCGCAGGTTGTCTGCATGCAGCGAGATAAAGATGTCAGCCTGCGCCTGATGGGCAATGGCGACGCGGGTTTCAAGCGGCACAAATATGTCCTCATCGCGGGTCATGACCACATCAACTCCGCTGCGCAGCAATACCTCGCGCAGGCTGCGGGCAAAAGACAGCATCAGGTCTTTTTCGCGAATTTCGCCGCGCTCCGCCCCCGGATCAATGCCACCGTGCCCGGCATCCAGCGTCACGGTAAACCGTTCGCTTTCAATATCTTGTATCTTTCTCGGCTTTGCCAAAGCTTCGGGCCAGGCGGGATCAACCGGGGCACCAGCGCGGGCGGAAAATTCCTCTGGGCTGGCGGTTTTCAGAGCAATCTCCAGTACTGCCTGCCCGCTTGCGGCATCCACTGGCATGCCGATTTCCACCGGCACCATGGGTTCCGCCAGATCCGCGACCAAACGTGACCACCCCGGTCGAAAGGCACCAAACCTTACAGCCTCAACCCGTCCCGCCTCGGGCAGGATCATCTCCGGGCGTAAACTGGACCAATCGGCCTCTTTGAAATCCACAACCAGCCGTGCGGGGTCTTCCAGCAGGAAGACACGGAATGGCACCCCCTGACTTAACCCGATCGTGACCTCGGATTTGCCGAACCAACCATCCGAAATCCCTGACCTTGCCGGGTCAACCCGCGCCAATGCGCTCAGGTCTTGGGCGGCTGCGGCACTTGCCCACAGCCCTAAAAACATCACCAGATAAAGGAATGCCCGCATCTCTCACCGTTTTGGCTTGTGCCATTTCGCAACCCATAACACGCCAGAACAGGCCCGCCCAGCCTCTGTAACACCTCCGCTGTGCAATCGTCAGAGGTCCATCGCAAACAAGGAACATTCCACAGATATGGCGTTTTGCCGCCGCATTGCTGCCCATTTCCGGGCTGATACTGATTTCAACAATGCGAAAGGAGAGTCGCGTGAAAACCCTCAACAGAATCTCTCGACTGGGCCGCGCCCTGCAATGGTTCACCGCTATCTGGATCGTTCTGCTGCTGCTCAAAGCGCTATATGTGTCGTTGTTTCAGGCAGGCGGTGCCGATGCACAGTCCTTCCTCAGCCTGTTTTCTCATCTGCTTCAGTCCTACGGCTGGATGCCACTTGCCGCAGGGATCGCCCTTCGGATGGCCTGTGCCCCATGGATGCCAGCCCCGACCGGCCCGCGCGGCCCGGAACCACAGCCGGGCGGCACTTACTGATCAGGGTCTTCTGCCCGCCATGAACGTCTTGAGACGGGCAAGACCTTCGGCAATATCGGCGGTGCTGCGGGCATAGGAAAACCGCAATGTCTTGGCCCCGCGTTTGGGGTCAAAGTCAAGACCGGGTGTGACAGAAACCTGCGCCTTCTCAAGTATTTCCGCAGCAAAGCTCAAGCTGTCAGAGGTATGTTCACTGACATCCGCATAGACGTAGAATGCGCCATCCGGTGGCGCGAAGCTGGTGAACCCTGCCTCTTTCAGCCCCGTCAGCATCAATGCACGGTTGGCCCGGTACACATCCATATTGGCCTGTAGTTCCGCCTCGCAATCCATCGCAGCAAGGGCTGCCACCTGACTGGCATGCGGGGCACAGATGAACATGTTCTGGGCAATCCGTTCAACCACACGCACGTGATCCTCTGGCACCACCATCCAGCCAACACGCCAGCCGGTCATCGAGAAATACTTGGAAAACGAGTTGATGACATAGCAGTCATCGGTCACTTCCAAAGCAGTCACAGCTTTTTGATCGTACTCCACCCCATGGTAAATCTCGTCCGAAATGAAGGATGCATTCTGAGCCGCACAGGCGTCGATCAAATCCCCCATCGCCGCACGGTCCAGCATCGTGCCGGTCGGGTTGGCGGGGGAGGCAACCAGCAATCCAGCCAGATCCTGATCTGCAAAATCCGCCGGCACCGGCTGTAAACGATTCTCAAGAGAGGTTTGCAAATCCACCGGCGTCAGCGCCAGCGCCTTGAGAATCTGGCGATAGCTGGGATAGCCCGGTGCACCGATGCCAACACGGTCACCAGTGTCAAAAAGTGACGTAAAAGCAAGGATAAAGCCCCCCGAAGACCCCGATGTGATCACCACACGGTTGGGGTCCAGATCGACATTGTACCATTCACCATACATCCGCGCGATGCGGGTGCGCAGGGCCGGCAGACCCAAAGCCACAGTATACCCTAGGGCCCCGTCATCCATCGCGTTTTTCAACGCCTCGACCGCCCCTTTCGGTGCGCCCGTACCGGGCTGGCCCACTTCCATATGAATGATGTGCTGGCCTTCGGCCTCTGCCTTGGCGGCGGCTTGCATTACGTCCATCACGATAAAGGGATCAACGGCGGACCGGGTTGAGTTGCGCATGGTCTTGCTCCTGTGTCTGGGCCGTGTTTCACTGGGAATGCGTCCAACGTCAAGTTGACGCGGCATTTGCTTAGAAAGGTCTCTCGTCATGTTGCTCCGTTTTGCCGCCCCGATTGTCGCGGCATCCCTCGCCCTGCCTGCCGCTGCCATGGATCTGACGGAATTGTCAGACGCAGAGCGCGCCCAGTTTCGCGCCGAGGTGCGGGCCTATCTGATGGAAAATCCAGAAGTGATCATGGAAGCCGTCGATGCCCTGCGCGAGAAAGAAGCAAACGCCCAAGCACAGGCCGATGTGGACCTTGTCAGCGTCAATGCAAAGGCGATTTTTGATGACGGGTATTCATGGGTTGGCGGTAACCCCGAGGGCGACATCACGCTGGTCGAGTTTCTGGACTATCGTTGTGGATATTGCAAAAAGGCCCATGACGAAGTGGCCAAGCTGTTGGAAAAAGACGGAAACATCCGCCTGATCGTCAAGGAATTCCCGATTTTGGGTGAACAATCGGTTCTGGCTTCGCGTTTTGCTGTGGCGGTGAAACAGGTGGCGGGTGATGACAGCTATAAGGCAATGAATGACGCGTTGATGGCCTTTCGCGGTGACGTGACCCCTGCCTCCCTGCGCCGCATGGCAAGCACATTCGGGCTGGATATGGACGCCATTGAGGCAGTGATGGACAGTGATGCGGTGACGCAGGAAATCGCGGAGACCCGCGCCTTGGCCCAGCGGTTGCAGATCACCGGCACACCGACTTTTGTGATGAAAGACGAGCTGCTACGCGGCTATCTGCCCTATGATCAGATGAAGGCCCTGCTTGACGAAAAGCGCGGCTGAAGCGTTTCAAAGAAACGTTTGATGGTACTTCACGAGGCGCTGAAAATGCGCCTCAAGTGACCGTTTCAGATGGGCGGCATCCTTGACCGTCAGAATGTAGTCTACCAGCAAGTTATACTGTTGGATCTGACGCGGCAGCCGTTGCGCCGGATCAAGACGCAGCTGGCGGTCCGCTTCCTCGATCACCTGCACCTGCTGTTTCTCGGGCCAGTCAAACATCTCTCCTGTCCCGCCCAGGCTTTTGCCATTCATCAGCGGTTGTTCTGCATCGAAATGTCGAAACACCGCATCTTCCAACGGTTGTACGTCCACCACCTCCGCCACGGGCCAGGCCCAGACATAGGCGATTTCCCAGACATCAATCTGCCGGTTTGCGATCACATCTGACCGGGCTGAGGTCAGATGCCGACGTACACGGGTACGGATGCCATCCACCGATTGGCCGACATAGATCGGCTGACCGTCCAAATCACATAGGGCATAGACACCAATTTCATTGGTCAGTGCCCCTATTGCCTTGGACCGATATGCTTGCGCGGCACTCACGCGACCTTACGGCGCAGCGCGGCGTTTAGGATCGGTTGAAACAGACTGCGGTCCAGATAGCTGACAATAGGCACGGCCACCCCATCCCCGGCTACCTGATAGGCCTGATTGTAACGTTCTGGCATTTTGAACCGGTCGCTTAACCCCATCAGCCGCGCGACTTCCTTGCTGGACAGCAATCGCGCGCGGGTTTCATTGCCTTTGACAAACATGATCGTCTGACGCGATGATCCTCCCGCCGGGGTGCGCAAGCAACCCGCCAGCCCGTCAAACCGCACCTCAGCGCGTTGCCGGTTCAGCCCGTTATCGTCGGGGCGCCCACGTTTATAGAGCATGCCGATTTCGGTCTTCCCTGTGCCCCGCGCCTTAAGCACCCGCGCCTGACTTGGCTCCGACATCATCGACAACAGCCGCGAAACATCCGCCTCGGCCAGCCAGTTGGTATTGGGTGTATCATCCACAATTTTGCGCAGGGAGGCGCGGCGTGGCGCGGGCGCATCATGGGCCCACCAGACCCATTGCTGCGCACTCTTCTTGGGCAGTTTCGCGACAAATGAACGTATCTTTGCCGTGTGGAAAACACCGCTCGCAGCCTTGGTCGCAAGCCCCTCGGTCAAAACGTCCTGACGCACGCCGACGATGAACAGCCGTGGCCGGCTTTGCGGCAGGAACTTTGCCGCATCAATCTCCAGCCCGCCAACGCGATAGCCCAAACCAATCAGCGTTTCCAACACCGCGCGCAGGTCCCGCCCACCATTGCGGGTCATCAATCCGGTGACGTTTTCAAAGGCGATGATGCGCGGTCCAAAACCGCGCTCCCCCGCCTGCCCGATCAGCCGGGCCCATTCCATAAACATGCCTGAACGTGCGCCGTTCAATCCACGCCCCTTGCCCGCAAGTGAAAAATCCTGACAGGGACTGGATGCCCAATAAAGGTCAATCGGCCGCGCCAGAGGTTCGACGTCAAGAGCAGCAATATCGCCTTTTATCAGGTGTTTGCCCCCCCAGTTCTGCGCATAGGTGGCGCATTTCATCGCATCGATGTCATTGGCCAGCGCACAGTCCCATGCCTTGCCCAGCCCGGCACGGACCATGCCAGCACCGCAGAAAAACTCGGCATACTTGGGGGGATTATCGACAGAACCTACCATATCTATGTCTAGACCCAGCCTGTTTGGGTGTCGACTGAAAAACGGCGGGTTTACTCTGCGGCCTGGGCCTTCTTGGCGTCGATTTCTGCCGCACGTTTCTCAACCTGCTCAACGATATGTTCAATCATATCGGCATTGTCCTGTTTGTGGCTTTGCTTACCCGCAAGATAAACCATACCCGATCCGGCCCCGCCGCCGGTAAAGCCGACATCGGTCATCAAAGCCTCGCCGGGACCGTTCACCACGCAGCCGATGATGCTCAGGCTCATCGGGGTTTTGATATGCTCTAACCGCCGCTCCAGCACCTCGACGGTTTTGATCACGTCAAAGCCCTGGCGCGCGCAGGAGGGACAGGAGATGATATTCACACCCCGGTGACGCAGGCCCAGCGATTTCAGGATCTCAAATCCCATCTTCACTTCTTCGACCGGATCTGCGGACAGGGACACGCGGATCGTGTCGCCAATCCCCATCCACAGCAGGTTACCCATGCCGATGGCCGATTTCACTGTGCCACTGATCAACCCGCCTGCTTCGGTGATGCCAAGATGAATTGGTGCATCCGTGGCCTCGGCCAGTTGTTGATAGGCGGCCGCAGCCATAAAGACATCAGAGGCTTTGCAGCTGATCTTGAATTCATGGAAATCATTGTCTTGCAGGATCTTGATGTGATCCAAACCACTTTCCACCATCGCATCGGGACAAGGTTCGCCGTATTTCTCAAGCAAGTGTTTCTCAAGGCTGCCCGCGTTCACACCGATGCGGATCGAACAATTGTTGTCCCGCGCGGCCTTGATCACCTCTTTCACCCGCTTTTCATCACCGATGTTGCCGGGGTTGATCCGCAAACAGGCCGCTCCGGCATCTGCCGCCTCAATCCCACGTTTATAGTGGAAATGAATATCCGCCACGATGGGCACTGACACTTCGGGCACAATCAGTTTCAACGCTTTCGAAGATGCTTCGTCGGGGACTGAAATGCGCACAATGTCCGCGCCCGCATCTGCAGCGGCCTGAACTTGCGCAATTGTGCCTTTCACATCCGTGGTCAGCGTGTTGGTCATGGTCTGTACCGTGATCGGTGCATCGCCACCCACCGGTACATTGCCCACCATGATCTGGCGTGATTTCCGACGGTAAATGTTGCGCCATGGACGGATAGAATTAAGCGACATGAGAGCAACCTTTTAGCAAAGAGTGGTGCCCTTCATCTATTCACTTGAGGTGGTAATCGCAATGGAGGTTTACTTAAGCGGTGGTGCTGTCAGGTAAACTGTTTGTTTGAACGTCTGGTCAGCGCTCAGACTGATTAGTTGGACTGGCAGGGCATATCCGCCAGAATCGCCGGGTCAATATCCGAGCTGGCAAGATCCGCAAACATCCGCGACAGCGATCTGTCCGCTGTCGGGTCCACCGGTTCGTAAAGGGCCATCAAGGCCTGATTGTCCAGCGGCAGGTTTGACGTGATGCTGCCCCGCGCGCCAACCGGCCCGAAACAGCCATCGGCCATGGCGAAATACAAGGCACCGGATTCGCCTGTACGCAGGGTTGGTGGTTCTTCGGTAGCAGGCACATCCCATGTGTCGCCCTTGTCCATCACACCCTCAAAGATCACCGTACCATCAGCTGCACGCACACGTACCCAGGACGGGTATGCGGCGACCATACGCACTGCGGCTGCCGGGCCTTCAACAACCTGCGGAACAGCGGGATTTTCAATGCCAGCAGGCAGGTCAGCCACGCTGAGTGCCGCCGGTTGTGGTGTCAGATCAGGGGTTGCGAAATTGCCCAGCGACCGGGGATCAATTGTGGCAATCGGCGCATCACGGGCCACCATCAAAGGCACATCAAGCGCCTGAGGACGGTAGAGCCGGTCCAACGCCTCAACTCTTGGGGCCTCCATGGCGCGCGGTGCGGCGGAGGCAATGTTGTTATCTGGTGTTGTCGTCAACGCCCCCTGAAGCGGATCAAGGTCGGACAGGACAACGGGGGTCTGATCCACCGGTGCCACCTGTACACGCTGCACCTCTTGCAACACCGTGTAACCACCAAAACCAATTGCCCCGATCAGGGCAACCAGAACCAGCATGGAGCCAACGGCCCCCGGTTCGATCCGGCTAAGCAGGCTGTCCCCAACGGGTGTGAATGGTGTGTTTGGACGGGCAAATAAATCCGCTTCTTGCGGGGATTTCTTGCGCCCTTCCAGAACCGGCTTTTTGATCACGGAGGCATCCGCAGACATCCCATGCGCCACGGTAAAGCCGGACTCTGCACAGAAAGAGGCAAAAGCCTTGTCAGGGTTCATGTTCAGATAGCGCGCATAGGAACGCACATAACCGGCAATAAACCCGGGTGTATCAAAGGCATCAGGGTCGGCGTTTTCAATAGCGGCGATATAGGAGGCTTTGATCCGCAGCTCACGTTGAACATCCAGCAACGATTTGCCCATCGTCGCCCGCTCGCCCCGCATCACGTCCCCAAGACGCAATTCGAAAGCATCAAACCCTTTGGGTTCCGCGAGTTCTTCGTTTTTAGCCTTAGAGGACCAACGCCCGATCATCCCATCGCCCCATCGTTAACTTGCCTGTCACCATTTACCTGAATCGTTTCTTGATTCGGGATATGGTCTGTTGTTTCGTTATCGATAGCACAGTGCAACGGGAAATACGAATTTTACGTGTTTAGCCAGCAGCTTCGGCACGATTTAGCGCACAATGAGACCACAATCCGTCCATTGCACGGATCAATGCATCAATTTCACCGAATTCATGCACCGGCGATGGGGTAAAGCGCAGACGCTCTGTGCCGCGCGGAACAGTCGGAAAATTGATCGGCTGGACGTAAATGCCATGATCCTTGAGCAACATGTCACTCAACATCTGGGTATGAACCGGGTTTCCAACCATCACCGGCACAATATGTGACCCGTGGTCAATGATCGGCAGGCCCAGCCCCTTTAGCCGCAGTTTCAGGATTTTGGCCTGCTGCTGGTGTTTCTCGCGCAGGTCTGTTGCGGTCTTGAGATAGGCCACAGAAGCCGCTGCACCGGCAGCAACCGCTGGCGGCAAAGATGTGGTAAAGATAAAGCCCGGCGCATAGGAACGCACCGCATCACACATCTTGGCAGAGGCCGCGATATAGCCGCCCATCACGCCAAAGGCTTTGGCGAGCGTGCCGTTGATAATATCAAGACGGTGCATCAGCCCGTCCCGTTCCGCCACCCCTGCCCCGCGCGGACCATACATGCCAACGGCGTGGACCTCGTCGATATAGGTCAATGCACCGAATTCATCCGCAAGATCACACAGGGCTTCAATGGGGCCGAAATCGCCATCCATCGAATAGATCGATTCAAAAGCAATAAGCTTGGGGGCCGCCGGATCATCCGCTTCCAGCAGTTCGCGCAGATGGGCCACATCATTGTGGCGGAAAACACGTTTGGCCCCGCCATTGCGGCGCACCCCTTCAATCATGGAAGCATGGTTCAGCTCATCCGAATAGATGATCAGACCGGGAAACAGTTTTGGCAGCGTGGAAAGTGTCGCGTCATTCGCGATATAGGCAGAGGTGAACAACAGCGCCTCTTCCTTGCCATGCAGGTCGGCCAGTTCAGCCTCAAGCCGCTTGTGATAGACGGTTGTGCCGGAAATGTTGCGTGTCCCACCGGAACCCGCACCGGTATTGTGCAGCGCCTCTTCCATCGCCTCAAGCACAACAGGATTCTGCCCCATGCCAAGGTAGTCATTGCCGCACCAGACGGTGATGTCCTGCTCTGACCCATCGGGACGGGTCCAGACCGCATGGGGAAACTGACCCTTGCGCCGCTCGATATCGATAAAGGTCCGGTACCGGCCTTCTTCATGCAAGCGCGCAATCGCCTCGTCCAGTTTAGCGGTATAGTCCATGCGCATCTCCGATCAGCAGCTTTTGGCAGACGTCTTTCGTACAACTACATATTGTAAGGAACGAATATAGAAATCTTTCTCTGTGTTCAACGTCATATAGATGCGCCCTTTGTCGCATCTTTGATCTATATCAAACCCAGCCAATCAAGCGATGTTGACGCCACTGGACACCCGCCTTTTGCCTGATACGGTCCCCCAGAAACATGAGATACAGGAGCCTTCCATGTCCCTAGACGCCGTATTGTCGCGAATTGACGATGATCTGCCCGCCGCCACCGACCGTTTGCTTGATTTGCTGCGAATCCCGTCCATTTCCACCGATCCGGCCTATAAGGCGGAGTGTGACCGTGCCGCCGACTGGCTGGTGCGTGAACTTTCCGATCTGGGTGTGGAAACCAGCAAACGCCCGACACCGGGGCACCCGATGGTCGTCGGGCATCTTGGCGACACCGGCCCGCATCTTTTGTTCTATGGTCACTATGACGTGCAGCCGGTGGATCCGCTGGATCTCTGGGACAATGATCCATTTGATCCGCAAATCGAAGACACTGCCGAAGGTCAGGTCATTCGCGGACGCGGGTCTTCGGATGACAAAGGCCAGTTGATGACCTTTATCGAGGCGCTTCGGGCGTGGAAAACCGTTAAGGGCGACTGGCCCTGCCGCATCACGTTTTTCCTTGAAGGCGAGGAAGAATCCGGCTCCCCCTCCCTTGTGCCCTTCATGAAGGAAAACGCTGATGAGTTGAAAACCGACATTGCGCTGATTTGCGACACAGGACTGTTCGAATCGAAAACCCCCGCCATCGTCACCATGTTGCGCGGGTTGCTGGGTGAAGAGCTGACCATCACCGGCCCTTCGCTTGACCTGCATTCAGGCATGTATGGCGGCATTGCGATGAACCCGGTGCGCGTGTTGTCCAAAATCATCGCATCGCTGCATGACGACACAGGCCGGATCACCGTGCCGAATTTCTATGACGGGGTGCCGGAGCTCTCCGACGATCTGGAAGCACAGTGGCAGGGGTTGGCCTTTGACCACCAGAAGTTCCTGAACGATGTGGGGCTCTCGACGCCGGCGGGCGAACAGGATCGTACCCCGCTGGAGATGATCTGGTCGCGCCCGACCTGCGAGGTGAATGGCATTTGGGGTGGTTATACCGGGGATGGTTTCAAGACAGTACTGCCCTCCAAAGCATCGGCCAAGATCAGTTTCCGCCTTGTCGGCACCCAAGATCCACTGGCGATCCGCGAGAATTTCCGCGCCATGGTCACCGATGTGCTGCCGCCTGATTGCGAGGTCAGCTTTAACGGCCACGGAGCCTCGCAAGCCTCTGGCGCGGATTTCTCGGACCCGATGTTCGAATCTGCACGCAAGGCGCTGACCGACGAATGGCAGGTGCCAGCGGCCTATGTTGGCTGTGGTGGTTCAATCCCGATTGCCGGTCATTTCCAGAAGATTTTGGGCATCGAACCGATGCTGATCGGTTTTGGCAAGGATGACGATGCGCTGCACTCTCCGAATGAGAAATACGATATGGAGAGCTTTCATAAAGGCATCCGGTCCTGGGCGCGAATCCTTGACGCGCTTACCTGATCTGCAAAGCCTGTAGCGGGAGGGAGACCGGTTATGCCGATACGAAAAGACTTCTTGGCGATAACCTGTGCTGCTGTCCTTGCTCTAGGGGCAGCCCCTACTGCACGGGCTTGTGCATTTCACGGCTATACCCCTGATCCGACGCTGGTTGACTTACTGTTGGCCACAGAAGAAGTGGTGATTGCGCGCCTGTCACAAGCTGGCGCGCAATTTGACCCGGTTGAGACCCTTGCCGGGCCAGAGGTGACGCAGATTGCGCTGCGCCCCTCAGCCCAGACCCGCCTTGCCGCACAGCGCAGTCCCGGCCTACGCGTGCTGCTTGCGCGGGATGGCAGTTATGGGCCGTGGCAGGAGGTTACGGTTCTTGAAGGCAGCATGGGCGCGGTCATGCGGTCGGTCCTGTCACGACGGGCGACATGGCAATCGGGTGACCCGCAAGCGCGTGTTGCTTTTTTTGCCCGCCACCTCAATGCCCCCGAGCCTGCCCTGCGCAGGCTTGCCCTGCGCGAGATGGACCGGGCGGATTATGCAACATTGCGCAAATCCTCGCTGCCGCAGGTGACTGGTCTGCGGCGGGATCTGGGGCAAGAGGATGATGCGCTGCACCCCATTCGCATCCTGCTGGCCGGGCTGTCCGGCGACCGCAGCTTTGTACCCTTTCTGACAGAGGCGCTTGCAAAGGGTGTGGCAGCGCGCAAACCCTACCTGGGTGCCTATGCCACGGCCTTGATTGAGCTGGACGGCACAAAGGGTGTCGAGACGATTGCCGCGCGTTATCTGTCTGATCCCGACCTTGCCTTTGATCTGCGTGAAAAGCTGGTGCAGGCGCTTGCGCTGCAATACCACGTCGCCCCCGGCGGTGTGCGGCGCGATATTTCGCGCACAGTGGCCCGCCTGTCACGACAGGACAGCGGATTTGCGCAAAGCGCTGCCCGCCAATTCGGCAGTCTTAACCGTTTTAACGCAGCACCCTCAACTGGTGGCGGTGCAAACCGCTGAGAGCGGTCAGACCTGCGGGGCGACGTTTACCCGCCCCTCGCGCAGAAAGATATAGACGCCCGAGGCAATCACAATGGCTGCGCCCAGTAGCACTGTTGTTGCAGGCCATTCGCCAAAAATCGTCCAGCCCCAGAACAGTGAAAAGATCAACAGAACATATTCAAACGGTGCCACCACGGAGGCATGACTTAACCGGTAGGCCTGCGTCATCAGATAGCCCACAATCGCGGAAAGCACCCCAAGACCAAGAATCGGCAGAAGGTCGGCGCTGGCAGGCCAGACCCAGGCACGCAGCAGGAACTGCACCGAAGGGTTGCTGTCCGGGGTCACAAACCGCCCGTCACCGGCCACCAGATAGACCAGCGCACTGACCGAGATAAATGCAAACTGCATATGCAGCGCCAAGGCCGAGGCCCGGCTGGTCTGTCCCAGTTTGCGTGTCAGCACCGACATGGCCGCATAAAAGGCCGCTGCCACCACCGGCAGGATCACAACCCAGCCATAGCCCCCCTCACCTGCCCACATCTGCGGCCCCATCATCACCATCACTCCGACGAACCCCACACCAATCGCTGCAAACCGGCGCGGGCCTACGGTTTCCCCCAGCACCGGGATCGACAGGAGAGTCACAAACAGGGGCGCCACAAAGTAAAGCGCGGTGGCCGTGGCCAGGGGCAGCGATGCAATCGCGGCATAAAGCGAAGTATTGGCGATCAGAATAAACAGCGCCCGTGCCGCATGCAGCGCCCACCGCCCGGTGTTCAGCAATTTGACCCCGCCCTCTGCCATCAGCAATGCCACGGTAAAGCCAATCGCCACAACAGAGCGCAGCATGATCAACTGATGCAGCGGATAATCACCGGACAGGGATTTCACCAACATGTCATTGATCGAAATGAACAACATCCCGCCCAACATGCAAAAAATTCCAAGACGGGACGGGCTGATCGCAAGTGTATTCATTCCCCCTCATACCGTCATGTTTCCGGCAATGTCAGAGGTGATTTTGTTTTTATGCATGAAGAGCCGAGAAAGCCGTGGCACGGGGCTGCGCAAGACAGGCAACCTCCCTTGTGGCAAAGAAAAAAGGGCCCTCAATGAGGACCCTTTTCGGCAGCGGTGGCGCGGTTGACGGGACTCGAACCCGCGACCCCCGGCGTGACAGGCCGGTACTCTAACCAACTGAGCTACAACCGCCCGCTGCGTCGTGACACAGTTAACTGCGCCGCGTTTGCACCTCATATGGGTGTGCCGCACAGCCGTCAAGAGCGAGTCCCCGCAGTATTTGGATGAAATGCGTAATTTCTTTGGGTGACAGCAAAAAAGCGCGCTTTAAACGCTATCATGCAGCCTAGAAGCTGCAATCCGCACGTTCACGTGCTGGCATATGGGCAGCACCAGCCACACAGCCGGATCGAAACCAGTTAGGCACCCTGAGCAACACAGAAAAGAGCGATCCACCACGCGCCAAACCTACCGAAGATCGGTCGATAAGGCGCAGATTTTATTTGAAAATCTTACAGCGGTGGCGCGGTTGACGGGACTCGAACCCGCGACCCCCGGCGTGACAGGCCGGTACTCTAACCAACTGAGCTACAACCGCCCACTGCAAGCTTGTAAGGTTACCCTCAAAGCGTTTGGACGTCATATGGGCGGCTGCGCGACGCGTCAAGACGGAAATCCGGGCGAAACGATGAAAATGTGGTCTCTGCCCTGTTTTTCCATCTGCCTTACGCTGAGGAATGCCGGATTCGTCTTGATCGCATTGCTTGACCTTTGCCGCACGGCTGAGAAAACAAAAACCCCCTCAGGCAAACCATGGTGCCCCCAAGGAACCGTCACCGGCTGGCTTAGCGCACATGTGGCGAAGCGTTGAGGCTATAGCCTTGGGGAAAATCCGCGTTGACATGACCTTAATACTGGTACATTTGTACCAATATGAGTAAAAAGATTGAACGCGTCCAAACGGGCGTCCGCATCGAAAAACGTCTTCTGAAAGTCCTCAAGGGGCTTGCTGAGCATTTGGACATTTCGGTCGGAGACTTAATCGAAGGAATTGCCTTGCATAGCTTCGAAAACAAACCACCGTTTTCGCAAGATACCATCGCGAAAATCGCCCAGCTCAAGGATATCTACGAGCTTGAGTGGGCCGCCGCCGATAGCCACAAGTTGAAAGAAGACGACAAATGAAGAACCCACATCAAATGTCCCAAGTCACACAGGCGTTCGAATCCCACACCATTGACAACACGATGTTTCGGCACGCTGAGCATGTTCAGGTCGCATATGATCTTTTGAGGAAGCATGACTACATGGATGCCGCCATGATCTATGCCAAGGGCATTCAGGCATTGGCCGCCAAAGCAGGCGCGCCCCAGAAATTCAATCTGACCATCACCTATGCATTTATGAGTTTAATCGCGGAACGCATGGCGATTGCGTCCCATCAAGGTTTCGAAGATTTCGTGTCCCAAAACCCCGATTTAATGTCGAAAACCGTTCTGGAACGCTGGTATGCAAACGACCGGCTGCATTCCGATACCGCGCGCAGCATTTTTCTGTTGCCCGACGCCGCGTGAGACCACCCGGCAAATACTGGTCGGCCAACCTTCGCCCGCTCCTTCCTCAGCAAAGGCTCACCATTAGACCTGTCGCCGCCACAGTTCATACGCAAGAACAGCAAGCATAAACAGCAACGAAACCACTGGCCAAATGTGACGCCTTGCGCTTTTGCGTTTCTTTTCCCGCCAGTCATATGGCGTCATATGGTTTTCCTCTCTGCCTCTGCGCCACGCCGCCAAACCACGGGGCGAACGAATCTGTATTGCCTAGCAGTATAGGGCCGCTTGTAGGTTTAGGTTCAATGAACCTGTGACTACTTTGTGGTGAATGAGGTTGTGGGATTTCTTATTGTCACAATGGGGAACGATCTGACCACAGTTCAGAAATCAAAATGCCAGATCCAAGCAGATTGCACATGTGCACAGCCTTACCAGAAAACAGAAGCGGCATTGATTTCCATATAAACACGGTGGGATATGGTGGGTCGTGAGAGGCTCGAACTCCCGACATCTTCGGTGTAAACGAAGCGCTCTACCAACTGAGCTAACGACCCGCCGTGCGCGTCTCTTAGCCCAAGGAGCACGGGGGCTTCAAGCCCCTAAGTGAGCCTTTTTTGCTCTGCGTCGTTTAAAAAGAAAACCACGCCCTGTCCGCCTTCGATTTCACGCAATGCGCCAAGGGGCCTGCCCGTTAAAATCAGGCGTAACATGCGTGAGGTGATGCCATGGGTGATCAAAACCGACGGCTGTTTGAGGCTTTTCAAGAATCGCAGGCAGCGGGCATTAAGCGCTGCGAATCCCTCGCCCTCGGGGGCCATCTCATAGAGGTCGAACCCGTCACGGGCACCAGATTCGGCCATAACCTCACTTCGGACCCGCCCCGCCCATTCACCAAGACCAATTTCACTAAGGGCCATATCAGTTGTGATCGGGGATATCTGCCCGGCTACCGCGATTTTGGCCGTTTCATAGGCCCTGCCCTGCGGGCTGCTGATCGCGGCAAAGCGGGTCAGGTCCTGCGATCGCAGAATGCGGTTCTGTGCCTGCGCCTGTTGGCGGCCCGTTTCGGTCAAAGCAGAATCAAACCGGCCCTGCAAACGCCCCGTGGCATTCCATTCGGTTTCACCATGGCGCAGAATATAAAGCGGAGGGAAAGCGCTCATACCGCTGCCTGCAGCAATGTTTCCTGCCCGTTTTCAAGCACATAGACACAGCCTTGATCATTGGACAGATGCCCCGCCTGTGCCATGTCCAACCCGCGCACCTCTGCCCGCATCACTTGCCCCCAGAGGCCATGTGCAACAACAACGCTGGGCCCGGTCAGATCCTCGAGAAACGCGCGGATGCGGGCCTGAAACGCATTCAACCCCTCGCCCCCTTGCGCGGTTTCGTAAATCTCGAGCGCAGTGGGTTGGCCGCCAGGCCAATCGGGCCGTTCGGCAAGGATCTCTGTGCGTAATCGACCCTGCCAGACGCCTGCGTGGATCTCCATCAACCGTTCATCCAGACGATATGCAGCCCCTGCCAAAGCGATCTCTGCCGTCTGAACCGTCCGGCCCAAAGGCGACACAAAAATATCCGGGGATTGTGAAAGGACCGGGCGGATCAATTCTGCCTGCCGCTCTGCATCGGCAATGCCCTGTGCGGTCAGCGGTGAGTCTAGCTGGCCTTGCAGCCGGTAGGCCTTGTTCCATTCCGTTTGCCCGTGCCGCAAGAACCAGATTTTAGGATAATGTTTCATATGCACCCTGCCTGTTTCGCTGGGTCTGCAATAGCCAAGTTAAGGTCCATGTTGAAGAGGTGGCGACAGGAATGCCCTGCGCGCGTCGGTCAGGCCCTCTACGCAGTGCAACCGGACCATCAATTACACCTTCAGGAATGGTGGGTGATAAGAGATTTGAACTCCTGACCCAGAGTGCCCGAAGGGCGCGCGTCGGTCAGGCCCTCTACGCAGCGCAACCGGACCATCAATTACACCTTCGGGAATGGTGGGTGATAAGAGATTTGAACTCCTGACCCAGAGTGCCCGAAGGGCGCGCGTCGGTCAGGCCCATTACGCAGCGCAACCGGACCATCAATTACATCTTCGGGAATGGTGGGTGATAAGAGATTTGAACTCCTGACATCTTCGATGTGAACGAAGCGCTCTACCACTGAGCTAATCACCCGCATGCGCTGATCTAACCGCAGATACAGCGCCTTGCAAGGTTTCCCCTGCGTCTGAAAGACTAGATATCAGGTGCGTCGGATATGCCGTTACCGCTGCCAAGGGTATCGGTTTCTGTCGGCGTATTCTGACGGATTTTCGCCACAACGACCCGTCCGTTGGACAGTTGTTTTTCGCGCCTGATTTTCACCCGGCCCAAAGGTGGCAGGTTCAATTCGCGATTATCGCCAATGGCTTCACCCAGAACGGCGAGCATGGTTTCGACCACCGGCTTCACGTCCTTCTTCTTCATGCCAGAGCGCTGCACAACTGCTTCGATCAGCTCTTTCTTGCGCATCATGGGGCCGATGATAACCGGTTGAGGGGCATCGACCACACGGGGTTCCGCCTGCTGTTTCAATGGGGCCGGTGCTGATCCCTCCAGAACCGAACCTGTGGATTTGGCCGCAGCGGGCTTGGGTTTCGCCGCGGCTGTTTTTGGCTTGGCTGGGGTTTTGGATGTTTTGGCAGCACGGGTTGGTTTAGCCGGCTTGCTGGGTGCAGTACTCACAAAATTCTCACTCTTCATTATTTCTTGCCTGCGAACAGTCTAGCCAGTTTGCGTTTGTTTTTCTAGCGTTGCTTGGTCTGCCCACCCAAAGGGGCAAGGGTCAGAGCGGATCTAAGGCGTACGCCCGACCTGCCCCGCATCAAAAAACGCCCCGGAAAATCCAGGGCGTTTTGATCTTTCTGGGCATTAAACCCGCTTAATGTGCGGTCGGGACTGCCGTATCCGCATTTCGTGCAGCAAGGGCGGCAGCGGCTGCCGCGTCCTCTGCCGCCTGATCCCATTCGATGGGTTCAGGTTTCGAAACAAGCGCATGCTCCAGCACTTCTGATACGTGACCGACGGGGATGATCTCCAGCCCCTCTTTCACATTGTCCGGGATATCCGCCAGATCCTTTTCGTTCTCTTTCGGGATCAGCACGATTTTGATGCCGCCGCGCAATGCAGCCAGCAGTTTTTCTTTCAAACCACCAATCGGCATGGCGTTCCCGCGCAGCGACACTTCACCCGTCATCGCAATGTCCTTGCGCACCGGGATGCGCGTCAGCACAGAAACAATCGAGGTCACCATCGCCAGACCGGCAGAAGGGCCATCTTTGGGCGTGGCACCGTCCGGCACGTGCACGTGGATATCCAACGTGTCAAAGCTGGGTGGTTTCACACCAATCTGAGGCGAGATCGACCGCACATAGCTGGACGCCGCGTCGATGCTTTCTTTCATCACATCGCCCAGCTTGCCGGTGGTTTTCATCCGACCCTTGCCCGGCAGGCGCAGCGCCTCAATGTGCAGCAACTCACCACCCACAGAGGTATAGGCCAAGCCGGTCACAACACCGATTTGGTTTTCCTCTTCGGCCAGCCCGTAGCGGTGTTTACGCACGCCCAGAAACTCGTCAAGGTTGTCGCCGGTCACTGTGACGCTTTCGGCTTCCTTCTTGACGATCTTGGTCAGCGATTTGCGCGTCACCTTGGCAATCTCGCGCTCAAGGTTCCGCACACCAGCCTCGCGGGTATAATAGCGGATCATTCCCTGAAGCGCGGAATCCTCGATGGCGAATTCCTTGGCCTTCAGACCGTGGTTCTTGATCTGCTTTGCCACCAGATGCTGTTTGGCGATCTCCAGCTTTTCATCCTCGGTGTAGCCGGACAGTGGAATAATCTCCATCCGATCCAGCAACGGCCCAGGCATGTTATAGCTGTTCGAGGTGGTCAGGAACATCACGTTCGAAAGGTCATATTCAACCTCCAGATAGTGATCCACGAAGGTGGAGTTCTGTTCAGGGTCAAGTACTTCCAGCATGGCTGACGCCGGATCACCGCGAAAATCCTGACCCATCTTGTCGATCTCATCCAAGAGGATCAGCGGGTTCGTGGTCTTGGCCTTTTTCAGCGCCTGAATGATCTTGCCGGGCATGGAGCCGATATAGGTCCGACGGTGGCCGCGGATCTCGCTCTCGTCGCGCACGCCGCCAAGGCTGATGCGGATAAACTCGCGCCCCGTGGCTTTGGCCACAGATTTCCCAAGCGAGGTTTTACCCACACCGGGAGGACCGACCAGACACATGATCGGGCCTTTCATCTTGCTAGAACGTTGCTGCACCGCGAGATATTCAACGATCCGCTCTTTGACTTTTTCCAAGCCATAGTGATCGTTGTCCAGCACCTCTTGGGCTTTACCAAGGTTCTTTTTCACGCGCGACTTTACGCCCCAAGGGATCGACAACATCCAGTCAAGGTAGTTGCGCACAACTGTGGCTTCCGCAGACATCGGGCTCATGTTCTTGAGCTTTTTGATCTCGGCCTCGGCCTTTTCCTTGGCCTCTTTGCTTAGCTTGGTGGCGGCGATTTTCTCTTCCAGTTCGGCAACTTCATTCTTGCCGTCCTCGCCATCGCCCAGCTCTTGCTGGATCGCTTTCATCTGTTCATTCAGATAGTACTCGCGCTGGGTCCGTTCCATCTGGGATTTCACGCGGGTTTTGATCTTTTTCTCGACCTGCAGCACGGACATTTCGCCCTGCATCAGACCATATACTTTCTCAAGCCGCTCGGACACGCTCAGCGTCTCAAGCAGGTCCTGCTTTTGCTCAACCTCGATGCCCAGATGCCCGGCCACCAGATCGGCCAGACGCGCCGGTTCGGCGGTTTCGCCCACAGCTGACAAGGCCTCGTCCGGCACGTTTTTCTTAACCTTGGCGTAGCGTTCAAATTCATCGCCAACAGAGCGCAACAGCGCTTCGGTGGTTGCCGCATCACCCGGAATTTCGGTCAGATACTCGGCCCGCGCCTCAAAGAAATTATCATTTTCAAGGTAGTCGGTGATGCGCACCCGCGCCTGCCCTTCAACCAGCACTTTCACCGTGCCGTCGGGCAGTTTCAGCAGTTGCAGCACATTGGCCAACACGCCGGCTTTAAAAATACCCTCGGCTTGTGGGTCATCTTCACCGGGGTCAATCTGACTGGACAGCAGTATCTGCTTGTCATCCGCCATCACCTCTTCCAGGGCGCGGACTGATTTCTCACGGCCGACAAAAAGCGGCACAATCATATGGGGGAACACAACGATATCGCGCAGGGGCAACACCGGATAAGAGGCGTTCAGTGGGTCTAACATGCTCAATTCCTTATTTAGCAAGACAGTTCCGGTCCCTGTGATAGGCAACCAACGCCGTCTCCCGTTCTAGACCGATATGTAGGTCCGGTCTGCCTGTTTCAATCCCCGTTATTTGGGGTTGTCCGCATAATCGCCTGCAAATGCCACAGGTGCAACCGTGGTTTTCAAGCCAATTATGGGAAATTGAAACAGGTGTCGAAAAAGGGCTTGCCACAGGCGCGGCAAGCCCCGGTTTTTAATGGTCCAATGTGGGGTAATCGGTAAAACCTTCGCGGCCACCGCCGTAGTAGGTATCACCGTTACCGGCGTTTAATGGCGCATCCTGTCTGTAACGCTCCACCAGATCGGGGTTGGCGATATAGGGGCGACCGATTGCAACCATTTCGGCGTCATCATTTGCCGTGGCTTGCAGTGCCATGTCGCGATCATAGCCGTTGTTGGCCATATAGGGCCCATCGAACAGTTTGCGCAGCGCCTTGAGGTCCTCACCTGCGGCCAGATCACGCGAACCACCGGTGGCCCCTTCGATCATGTGCAGATACGCCAGACCAAAACGGTTCAGCCCTTTGACCACATATTCAAATGTCTCTTGCGGGGCGTCATCGCTGATCCCGTTTGCCGGTGAAAAGGGCGACAGACGGATGCCAGTGCGGTCTGCGCCAATCGCCTTGGTCACGCCTTCCAAGACCTCCATCAAAAGGCGCGCGCGGTTCTCGACGCTGCCGCCATAGGCATCGTCACGTTTGTTAGATCCGGTCTTGAGGAATTGGTCCAGCAGATAGCCGTTGGCGGCATGCACCTCGACCCCGTCAAATCCTGCGCGGATCGCCATTTCGGCCGCATGGGTATAGTCGTAAACAAGGCGCGCCATCTCCGCCGCCTCCAATGCCCGAGGGTCCGAAGTGTTCTCAAACCCGTTTGCAGTGAATGTCTTAACACCTGCATTCAGGGCAGAAGGTGCAACAGGCGATTGGCCCTCTAGCTGTAAAGAGATATGGCTGATACGGCCCACATGCCACAGCTGGACCACGATCTTGCCCCCTTCGGCGTGCACCGCATCCGTCACCTTGCGCCAGGCGGCGACCTGCCCTTCGGTGTAGATACCTGGGGTCTGAAAATACCCTTTGCCTTCTGCGCTGATTTGCGTGGCCTCGGTGATGATCACACCAGCACCGGCGCGCTGGCGGTAATAGTCGACATGCATATCGCCCACCTCGCCACTGTCATTGTCGGCGCGGTTGCGGGTTAACGGAGCCATGGCGATACGGTTGCTGGCCTCAATCGCGCCAAGGGTTACGGGGGTGAATAGTTTCTCTGTCATTGGGGTGCTTTCTTTTGTTTCTTGCGTTGCACCTGACCTAAGCCCCCAACGTGTTGAGACAAGCATGCCAGTCTGGGAACACAGCCCCACTTGCGCAATATCGCGCGCACCCAGCCAAACAGAATGCCGCGTTAAATCCCTACACAGGAACAGGTGTTCCAACGCAGCGGATCAGCCCCGTCAATTCAAATGGGTTATCCCCGGTTATCTACGGATTGGCGTTCTTTTCACGACCTGCCGGATTTAGCACATGACCTCACAGAAACTTGAGGTCAAAGCGGCTCTATATCACCCTCTGCACGGCCATCATGGAAATCTTTTTCCCATGCTTCAAATTCACCCGCTGCAATCGCGCCGCGCATTCCGTCCATAATATCCTGAAAATACCGCAGGTTATGCCATGTCAGCAGCATGCCCGAAATCATCTCCTGCGAGCGGAACACATGGTGCAAATAGGCCCGCGAATAATTGCTACAGGCCGGACAGGCACAGTTTTCATCCAAGGGGCGCGGGTCATCCGCGTGGCGCGCGTTCTTGATGTTCAGCACACCACGGCGGGTAAACACCTGCCCCGTGCGGCCAGAGCGGGACGGCAAAACGCAATCCATCATATCAATGCCACGTTTGACCGCGCCGGCGATATCATCCGGCTTGCCCACGCCCATCAGATAGCGCGGCTTGTCTTCGGGAAGCTGGTCGGGCGCGTAATCGAGACACCCGAACATCGCCTCCTGCCCCTCGCCCACAGCCAGACCACCCACAGCGTATCCGTCAAATTCGATCTCGCGCAGGGCTTGTGCCGATTGCTGGCGCAGATCCTCTTCCAGCCCGCCCTGCTGGATACCAAACAGCGCATGACCCGGCCTGTCGCCAAATGCGTCCTTGGACCGTTTCGCCCAACGCATCGACAATTCCATGCTGCTGGCAATCCGGTCCCGATCTGCAGGCAGCGCCGGGCATTCGTCAAAACACATGACAATGTCAGAGCCCAGAAGCGCCTGTATCTCCATCGACCGTTCCGGCGTGATTTCATGTTTGGAGCCGTCGATATGGCTTTTGAAGGTCACACCGCGTTCCGTCAGCTTGCGCAGATCAGCCAGCGACATCACCTGAAACCCACCGGAATCCGTGAGGATCGGCTTGTCCCAATTCATGAACTTATGCAGCCCGCCCAACTTGGCAATCCGCTCTGCAGTCGGGCGCAGCATCAGATGATAAGTATTGCCCAGCAGGATATCCGCCCCGGTCGCGGCCACGCTTTCGGGCATCATCGCCTTAACCGTTGCCGCCGTGCCCACCGGCATGAAAGCCGGCGTGCGGATATCGCCGCGCGTGGTGTGGATAACGCCGGCGCGGGCCTTGCCGTCCTGGGCGTGCTTTTCAAAGGTGATGCGGGACATTTCGGGCTACTCCTTGTCGTTGGTGCAGGGGGTAAACCACCACAGTAAAACTTGCAATCAGCGCGAGAAATACCCACATATAGCGGGAATAGGAACCAAAAAGGATACTTATTGTGGACATCGAACAATTGATCATCAGCATTCTGGAAAATAACCTTGCCTGGCTTCTGCTGGCCGCACTTGTGGTGATCCTGATTGTCAAATCGGTCAAGATTGTTCCGCAATCAGAGCAGCATGTTGTCGAACGTTTTGGCCGTCTGCGTGCCGTACTGGGACCGGGCATCAATATGATCGTGCCGTTTATCGACCGGATCGCCCATAAGATCTCTATCCTTGAACGCCAGCTGCCCACCGCATCCCAGGATGCCATCACTCGCGACAACGTGCTGACACAGGTGGATACATCGGTGTTTTACCGCATCACCGAACCGGAAAAGACCGTATACCGCATCCGCGATGTGGATTCCGCCATCTCCACCACCGTGGCCGGGATCGTGCGCGCCGAGATTGGTAAGATGGATCTGGACGAGGTGCAGGCCAACCGCAATTCCCTGATCGATACGATCAAGGCCACCGTTGAACAGGCCGTCGACGACTGGGGCATCGAGGTGACCCGCGCCGAAATACTGGACGTGAACCTTGATGCCGCCACCCGGGCCGCGATGATGCAGCAATTGAACGCCGAACGTGCGCGTCGTGCGCAGGTGACTGAGGCGGAAGGCTCCAAACGCGCGGTCGAACTGGCGGCGGATGCGGAACTTTATGCCTCAGAACAAACCGCCAAGGCCCGTCGCGTGCTGGCCGAGGCCGAAGCCTATGCCACACAGGTGGTCGCAGTTGCTATTAACGAAAACGGCATTGAGGCGGCGCAATACCAGATCGCCCTGAAACAGGTCGAAGCCGTCGGCGCGATGAGCAGCGGTGAGGGCAACCAGACTGTGATTGTTCCTGCCGAGGCACTGGCCGCCTTTGGGGATGCCTTCAAACTGCTGAAAGGACGTGGATAATGGCCGATTATCTGACACTCTGGTGGGTCTGGATCTGTATTGCGCTTGCGCTTGGGGTGGTCGAACTGCTCGCCCCCGGATTCATCTTTCTGGGCTTTGCCATCGGTGCGGTGATTGTCGCAGGCATCGTGGCGATCGTCAGCCTCAGCAACATTCCCGCGCTTCTGGCACTGTTTGCGATCCTGTCGCTGATCGCATGGATCGCGCTGAAGGCAGTGTTTCGCAAGCAATCCAGCGGGGCACGGATCGTCACCCGCGATATCAACGAAAACTGACGCCAGTCCCTGGTTGAAATTATCTGACGGCCTGCTAGGTGAAATGCCTGAACTCAAGGGGTGCGGTACATGGATAATCTGGCGTTTGGTTGGGAAGAATGGGTGGCATTGCCGGATCTCGGGCTGCCCGCGATCAAGGTAAAGGTTGATACCGGTGCGCGCACCTCGGCGCTGCATGCCCATGACATTGAAACCTTTGGCTCAGCGGCCAAACCAAAGGTCCGCTTCAATGTGCATCCCATTGCCGGGCGTGATGACATTGTGATCACCTGCTCCGCCCCGCTGGTGGACCGGCGCGAGGTGACCTCCTCCAACGGGGAATCCGAACAGCGCTATGTGATTGAAACCAAACTGGAAGTCGGCGGGCAAAGCTGGCCCATCGAGGTGACCTTGACCAACCGTGCGGGACTGACCAGCCGGATGCTGCTGGGCCGTCAGGCGCTAAACGATCACATCACCATTTCTGCCACCGAACGGCGGTTGCAACCCGACCTCAGCTATGACGTCTATCACTCTGCTGCTGTGCGCAAAACCGCGCCCAAAAGAGCGCTGCGCATTGCGGTGCTCAGCCGTGAGGACAATTATTCCACCCGCCGTCTGGTCCAAACCGGCGAAGAACGCGGTCACACAGTCGAGGTCATCGACACAACCCGCTGTTATATGGCGATCAATGCCATGGCGCCGGAAGTGCATTATGACGGCAAGCGCCTGCCTCGCTATGATGCGGTGATCCCGCGCATCGGGGCATCCATCACCCCTTACGGAACCGCCGTGATCCGCCAGTTCGAAACCATCGGCACCTATTGTGTAAACGGCTCTGCCGGCATCACCGCCAGCCGCGACAAGCTACATGCGCATCAGGTATTAGCGAGCAAAAAGATCGGCATGCCAACCACTGCTTTTGCCGCCTCTCCCAAGGATACGTCAAATCTTATGGGGCTGGTCGGCACTGCACCGCTGATTGTGAAACTGCTGGAATCGACGCAAGGCAAAGGTGTCGTGCTGGCCGAGACCAAAAAGGCTGCTGAATCCGTAATCGACGCCTTTCGCGGACTCAAGGCGAACTTCCTTGTGCAGGATTTCGTCAAGGAAGCCGCAGGTGAGGACATCCGCTGTCTGGTGATCGCGGGCAAGGTCGTGGCCGCGATGAAACGCACAGGTGCCGATGGTGATTTCCGTTCTAACCTGCATCGCGGCGGCTCCGCCAAGGTTGTGCGCATCTCGAAAGAGGAACGCGATACCGCCCTGCGTGCCGCCCGCGCCTTTGGACTGGGCAAAGCGGGCGTTGACCTGCTGCGCTCGGAATCCGGCCCGAAAGTGCTGGAAGTAAACTCCTCCCCCGGGTTTGAAGGCATTGAAAAGGCCACCGGCAAGGATATCGTCGGCAAGCTTTATGACGAGATCGAAGCACGGGTCAAACCGCAGCCGGTGCGCAAACGCAAGGCCAGCTAGCGTGCGCCGGTCTTGGCCGGGTCTGCTTTCTTTTCCGCCGCTTCAATGTGCTTCTTCAGGTCTTTGGCCCAGCTTTTCTCGAATTTATCGTTCTTCTTTTTGCCGTTCACGCGGGTCTGGGTCGCATATTCCACCATACAGGCGATGACCTCTGAGTCACTGCGTTTGGGACGGGAATCCGGCAACTCCAGGTGGTAGGCATCCCCCTCGCCATAGCCGTCCTTACCTTTATAGTTCTTGAACCCCTGTTTCTTCATTTCAGCGGCCCATTCACTTTTGAACGTCTCCCACTTCCAGGCAAATTCGGGTCCGTCGCCGAAACAGCTTTTGGGCTTGTCCTGATAGGATTTCTTGTCAAACCCGCCTTTATCACCCTTTTTGGGGATCTCTGACGAAATATTCACATGTCGCGCCTTATCAGCCATGTGGTTGGAGGCGCAGGTCCAGCTTCTACCCGAAAGGACCGATTTCGCCTGCTCTTTGCCGGTACGCTTTTTCGTGACCTTAGAGGTGGCCACCACAAAGTTCAGCTTGACCACACGGTCTTCCGGTTTGGTCTTGGGCACAGGGCCACCGTCTTTCATACACATGCCGCGTTTTTCGCCCTCGGCATTGGCTTTCTTCTTTTTCTCATCAGAGGCTTTGCAGGCTGCAACACATTTCGCCCGTGCCGCCGCATAGCGTTTGTTCATTCCTGCCGCAAAATCCGCAGCCTTTTTGTCAACGTCAACTGTCATCCTAGTCTCCTACCAATCCGGCTTCGACGCGAAGGTGGAAATATCCGCAATGTCGCAACTTATGGGTGAAATTAACCCATGGTCAAGTATGATCCAACAGCATTTGTCGGCACCTGCGTCCTTGAAACTTGAACCACCCGCTCTGAAAGCCAGTTCAATAGCGGGTATTTCTGGCTAGCCCGTTGCACCTCAGTGTACAGCACGGTCACGCAAGCGGCTTCTCGCCCTAGACGTTGCAGGTGACAAACCCTATATAAACACTCAAGATATAAACGAGGGCCCGATGACCGATCAAACACAACCCATGGAAGGCACGCCGCTGATTGCGCCCTCCACCACTGATCATCCGATGTACGAACAGGTTGTTGAGGCTTGCCGCAGCGTCTATGACCCTGAAATCCCTGTGAATATCTACGAGCTGGGATTGATTTACACCATCGATATCTCGGATGAAAACGCGGTAGACATCAAAATGTCCCTGACCGCGCCGGGCTGTCCGGTGGCTGGCGAAATGCCCGGCTGGGTCGCGGATGCCGTTGAACCCCTGCCCGGCATCAAACAGGTGAATGTGGAACTGGTCTGGGAACCGCCATGGGGCATGGACATGATGTCTGACGAAGCCCGCCTTGAGCTGGGTTTTATGTAACCCGGCCTTGAGAATACCCGCGCCCCTGCCTACCTTGGGGGCAACAGGAGAAAAGACATGTTCGGCATTCCCGGCAAACAGGCCGTCACCATCACCCCCAAGGCAGCCGCCCAGATTACCAAACTGATGGGCTCTGCCGGACATGCCGGTCTGCGCATCGGCATCAAGAAAGGTGGCTGCGCGGGCATGGAATACACCATGGAATATGTCGATGAGGCCGACCCGAATGACGAGGTGGTCAACCAGGATGGTGCCTGCGTGATGATTGCGCCAATGGCGCAGATGTTCCTGTTTGGCACTGAAATTGATTATGAGACCTCCTTGCTGGAGTCCGGTTTCAAGTTCAACAATCCCAATGTGACAGAGGCCTGCGGCTGTGGAGAATCCATCAAGTTTGACGACTCCCTTAGCGTAAAATGAGCCTTGGGGCGGCAGATATCGCATTTGCCACCGAGCTATTTTCCGATATCCCCAAGCTCAGCACCCGCAAGATGTTTGGTGGGTTGGGGATCTATTCAGACGGGGTGATCTTTGCCGTAATGAAATCGGACAGCCAGCTTCTGCTCAAGGCACAGGAGCGCGCGTTCACCGAAAAACTGGCGGCGGCAGGCAGCACGCAATGGACCTACACCCGCAAGAACGGTGCAGAGGCTTCCATGCCTTACTGGAGCCTGCCGGACGCCGCCCTTGACGAGCCGGAACTGGCGGTCAGCCTCGCACGCGAGGCGCTGGCCCAGTTGCAATAGGCGACAGGCCACAATTGCCTTGGACGTTACCAACTGCTAGGCAAAGACAATATTCCCAACACCATAGGACAGATATGCGCCGCAAAATCGCCGCCGGAAACTGGAAGATGAACGGTACAAGTGCTGCCCTGGCAGAATTGGAACAGCTTGGCACCTCCCTGCCGCAAAACGCCCCCACGGTGATCATCTGCCCGCCTGCCCCGCTTTTGTTTCGCGCCTGTGAAGCCGCAAAGGGCATCGCCATAGGGGCGCAGGATTGCCATATGCAATCCTCCGGTGCCTACACCGGTGATATCTCTGCCGGGATGATCGCCGACAGCGGCGCGACCTATGTGATTGTTGGCCATTCCGAACGCCGCGATGCCCACGAGGAAACCAACGCCATGGTGCGCGACAAGGCAGAGGCGGCTTGGGCCGCTGGCCTGACTCCGATCCTCTGTATCGGCGAGGCGCTGGAGGACCGCGAGGCGGATAACACCCTGAACATCATCGGCGGCCAGCTTGCCGGTTCCCTGCCCAGCGATGTCAGTGCCGAAAACACCGTGATCGCCTATGAACCGATCTGGGCCATTGGCACTGGCAAGGTTCCGACCCTTGAACAGATCATTGAAGTCCACGATTTCATCCGCAGCCGCCTGATCGCCCGCTTTGGCGAGGACATTGGCAATGCGATCCCGCTGCTCTATGGGGGCTCGGTGAAACCCGACAATGCAGCCACCATATTCAAGGCCGAGAATGTCGACGGTGCCCTTGTCGGGGGGGCTTCGCTCAAGGCCAGCGATTTCGCCCCGATTATCGCTGCCCTCGCTGCCTGCTGATCTTCATCTTGCCTTTAAACTCAATGCCGCAGGTCTCACCAAGCGCCGTCACTTGGTGATGATCTCCGGCCCCATCATCAGCTCTGGCAACCAGGTGCTGAGCGCAGGAATGTAAGTCACCATTATTAGGAAGACGAACAGGACCGCCAGAAATGGCAGGGCCGCGCGTACCACATTCATCATCGGCATATTGGCCACGCCAGAGGTCACAAACAGGTTCAAGCCAACTGGCGGTGTGATCATCCCGATTTCCATGTTCACCACCATGATGATGCCCAGATGAATGGGATCAATGCCCAGCTCAATGGCAATCGGAAACACCAGCGGTGCCACGATCACCAACAGGCCAGAGGGCTCCATAAACTGTCCGCCGATCAGCAGGATCACATTGACGATGATCAAAAACACAATCGGTCCGAAACCCGCACTCAGCATCGCCGCCGAGATCTGCTGCGGGATCTGCTCATCCGTCAGAACATGTTTCAGGATCAGCGCATTGGCGATGATGAACATCAAGGTCACTGTCAACTTGCCCGCCTCAAAAAGGGTATCGCGGGTGTCGCGGTGGAAAAATACGGTAAGTGCGGACCATGGTTTGCTGAGGAAGGAGATATTCGCCCCCTCACCTTCCACATGCAGCGGCCCCATGTCGCGATAGACGAAGGAGGCGATGAAAAACGCATAGACCGCCGCCACCGCTGCGGCTTCGGTTGGCGTAAAGATACCGCCATAGATGCCGCCCAGAATGATCACAATCAGGAACAGACCCCAGCCCGCCTCGATGCCAGAGCGGCGCACTTCACCCCAGCCCTTCCAGTCGCCCTTGGGCAGGTTTTTCACCCGTGCCATGATATAGATTGTCATCATCAACATCAGCCCGGCAAGCAACCCGGGAATGACTCCGGCCAGAAACATCCGACCCACAGAGACGTCAGTGGCGGAGGCATAGACCACCATCACAATCGACGGCGGGATCAAAATGCCCAGGGTGCCCGCAACGGCGATCACACCGGCGGCAAAATCCTTCGTATATCCGACCTCGCGCATGCCCACGATGACAATCGAACCGATCGCAACCACTGTCGCAGGCGATGAGCCGCTGAGCGCAGCGAAAAGCATACAGGCAAAGACACCGGCAATGGCCAGCCCGCCGGGCAGATGCCCGACCAGCGCAATGGAAAACCGGATGATCCGCCGTGCCACGCCGCCGGTGGACATAAACGACGATGCCAGAATGAAGAACGGGATCGCCAGCAGCGTGTAGTGCCCTGCCATCGCCTGAAAAAACGTCTGGGCAATCGACGCCATAGAGGTGTCCGACAGCGCCAGCAAAAAGATGATAGAGGACAGGCCCAGCGAAACCGCAATCGGTACGCCGACCAGCATCAGGCCCACAACCATGGTGAAAAGAATGACAACTTCCATGTGCTTAGCCCTCCGCGTTCATGTGTTTGACGTCTTCGACCGCGTCCTCGGCCTCATGACTCACGATCAGTGATTTCTGCCGTCCTGTGACGACTTTGACAGTGGCTTGCACAAAGCGCAGCAGCAGCAGCGCTGCACCAAAGGGCAACATGGCATAGGGAATGAACCGCGGAATTTTCTCATAGGCTTCGCCCTCGTTCATGATCGGCTCGATAAAGCGCAGCCATTCAGGGATCGGCGTGTCGATCACCTCGTACCAGGCCTGATCGCGGCTGTTCTCAAACCCTGTCGGAAACCAGCGCCCGGTGGTGGCATCCAGCCCGGCAAAAGGTGCCCAGTAATCCCATGCACCTTTCATCAACAGCCCCGCATAGATCACACAGACGACACCGGCGATGATGGCCAGCACCTTGCGTGGGCCTGCGTCAAACAGGTTGATCACCGCATCCACGCCCAGATGTGCCGTTACCTTCACCGCGTAGGACATACCAAACAGCACCAGCCAAGCGAAAAGGAAGGTCACCACCTCGAGGCCCCAGATGATGCCGGTGTTGAACCCGTAGCGCAGAACAACGTTGATAAATGTGATGAGCGTCATCAGTCCGAGGATCAGCGCTATCGCCGTTTCCTCAATCTCGCTTACGATACGCGCAAGCCCGGTTTGCGTCGATGAATGGCCAGACATGCGGCACCCCCTGCCGAAAATATACGTGCAAATATAAATGGTTGCCGCCGGCCCTTCATCTGATGGGCCGGCGGCGTTTAAGGCTTAGTGCTTGGCGTTAATCGCCTGTGCCGCATCGATGTTTTCCTGGCCAACATCGTCCTTGAACTCTTCCCAGACAGGTTTCATCGTGGCCACCCAAGCATCACGCTGTGCCGCGTCCAATTCTCGCACAACACCGCCAGCATCCAGGATCGCTTGCTTGGCTTTTGCGTTCACAGAGGTGGATTCCGAGTTACGGGCTTCGGTCACTTCAGCGACGATTGTCATCAGCTGGTCGCGCACATCCGCATCCAGTGAATCAAGCCAATCCGTCGAGGTCACCAGCAGATAATCAATGATGCCGTGGTTGGTTTCGGTTACACCATCCTGCACTTCAAAGAATTTTTTGCCGTAGATGTTGGACCATGTGTTTTCCTGACCATCAACAACGCCGGTTTGCAGGGCACCGTAAACTTCGGAAAAGGCCATCGGCTGGGGTGACCCCCCCATCGCGGCCATCTGCGCTTTCAGCACGTCGGAGTTCTGCACGCGGAACTTCAGACCGGCCGCATCTGTTGGCAGGTTCAGCGGCTTGTTGGCCGACATCTGCTTCATGCCATTGTGCCAGAACGCCAGCCCCAGCAGGCCACGACGGGTCATGGCCTCTTTCATAGCCTGACCGGTCTCGGAGTTCTGGAATTCATCCACCGCATCGATGTTTTTGAACATGAACGGAAGGTCAAAGATGCGGAACTGTTTGGTGAATTGTTCAAACTTGGACAAGGATGGTGCGGCCAGTTGGACATCGCCCTGCAGCAGTGCTTCCAGTACCTGATCATCGTTGTACAGCGTGGAGTTCGGGAAAACTTCCATGCAGGCCTTGCCGTTCATCTCGTCATTGACGCGCTGTTCCAGCAGGGATGCCGCGATGCCTTTGGGGTGTTTATCAGTATTGGTCACGTGGCTGAACTTGATAACGATTTCGCCATCGTCACAGGCTGCAGCAACAGCGCCAGCGGATACGGTCATAGCCAAAGCGGCCATTGTCAGGAATTTCATGGTGATCTCCTCCCAGAGTGCAGAATCAGTTGGTCACAAGCCTTTGCCTGCGCTGTGGATATAAAACGCCTGCTGTGGCTGGCTCACAAGGAAGTGTAGAGATCAGGAGATTGAAGTTCTTTTTATTGTTTATTTACAAATTACTGCAAACCAAACCTCATTCAAAAGATCAACTTTGAAAAACCCTCCTGTGCGGTTTTCCGCACAGGGACATTGCAGCTTGTGCGGAAATCCGCACAGCCTGCCGACCACTCTAGGGGCGAAAATCCTCTGCCCGGATGCTGTAGCGGGCCAGTTTGTCGTAGAATGTCTTGCGCGGCAGTTTCAGCGCCTCTGCCGCCGCTGATGCCTGCCCGCCCGTGCGCCGCAATGCGGTTTCCAGCAGGGATTGCTCTATCATCGACATCTGCTCTACCAGTCCTAATGTGGTATCTGGTGCCACGTCTTCCGGCAGCCCCATAACAAACCGCATCGCCACCGACATCAAAGAGCGTGCATTGCCCGGCCAGTCCCGCGCCATCAGGCTGGCAATCACCTCTGGTGTGATCTCCGGCGCACGCAGCCCCGCCTGTTCGGAGGCCTGTGCCACATAGCGGCGAAACATCTCCGCAATATCCTCTGGGCGTTCGGCCAACGACGGGATGCGTACACTCAGCGCCTCCAGCCGATAGTAGAGATCCGCATTGAACCGCCCGGCCTGCATTTCCGCAGTCAGGTCACGGGTGTTGCCCGCCATCAGACAGACGCCCTGTGGCCCGTCACGCCCCTCGCTCAGCACCAGCTGTAACTGGGCCGGCAGATGCGAAATCTCGTCAATAAACAGGCTCCCGCCCTCGGCCTCTTGCAAGGCGGCGCGCAGGGTTTCCGTGGTCATCCCCGCTGCCGCGCGTTTGACAAAAGCTGCCTTGGAGCGCGCCGAACTGAGATGGATCACCTCCGCTACTTTAGAAATCCCCGATCCCGGTGCGCCATTGACCAGCGCATCCCCCTCAGCCTGTGCAACCAGCCGCACCTGACGGCGCAGTTTTTCCGCCAGATCGGAGGTGCCGAACACCATCCGCGCGGCGGGATCACCAGTTTCGACCAATTGACGCAAACGGCGGTTGTCCAGCACCAGCGCGCGGGTGTGCAAGGCGCGCTCCAGAACAGCGATCAATTCTGCAGGCGCACAGGGTTTTTCAAGGAAACCAAAGGCACCCTGCGCCATGGCCGCCACCGCCATCGGAATATCGCCTTCGCCGGTCAGCAGGATCACCGGCAAATCACGATCCTGTCCATGGGCATAATCCAGCAGATGAAACCCGTCCCGCCCCGGCATCCGCATGTCCGACAGGATCACCCCGTCAAAATCCGCTGTGATCCGGTCTTTGGCGGCAACAAATGATCCCGCTGTGATCGTCGAGATATCTGCCAGTTCCAGCGTCTGGGCCAGCGCCTCGCGCACGGCGGCATCGTCATCAACCAGTAATACGCGCCCCTTCATGCGGCCAGTTCCTTGGCCGCTGTTGCTTCAAGTGTCACTGTAAACACAGCCCCTCCGCTGTCCTGATTGGCCCCGCGGATCTGCCCGCCAAAACTTTGCACAATACCATAGCTGATCGACAGCCCCAGCCCCATGCCGCTGCTCTGATCCACCTCCTTGGTGGTGTAGAACGGATCAAAAACCTTATCCGGCATTTCAATTCCCGGCCCGGTGTCGCGAAACTCAACGCTCACCACATCCCCCTGACGTCGCGCCTCTACCTGCAATCTGCGTTCGGTGCGACCGGCCATTGCATCCACCGCATTGGTGATCAGATTCACAAACACCTGCCCCAATCGCACCTCGCCACCGCGCACCCATATGTCACGGCCCGTGGCGTCCCATTCCAATGTGACCCCTGCCGCCTCGCGATGGCTTTGCGTCAGATCCAGCGCCGATTGCAACACTTTTTGCAGGTTCACCCGATCCGGTGCGATATGCTCCTGACGGGCGAAAGCGCGCAGGTTCTGGATGATCCGCGCCATCCGCTGGCTCATCTCGGAAATCCGGGTCAGGTTCTCGCCCACCCGCTCTGGTTTGCCACGCTCCAAAAACTGTACCGCGTTTTCAGCAAAAGACCGGATCGCCATCAACGGTTGGTTCAACTCGTGACTGATGCCCGCCGACATCTGGCCCAGGGCGCTTAACTTGCCCGCCTGTACCAGATCATCCTGCGCCTGTCGCAATGCCACCTGAGCGGCCTCGCGCACAGCAGCCTCTGCCACCAGTTTCTCGTTGGTTTCACGCAAGGCTACCGTGCGTTTGGCCACCCGCGCCTCCAGCTGCACATTCGCCGCCGCCAGCGTGCGCCGCCGCTCGGAAGCAAGAAACAACAACGATCCAAAAGCCAGACACAGGGCCGCCAATGCCGCCGCCTGGGCAAAAGCAAAGGCGCGGGTCTGTGCCACATCCAACAGGACCTCCCCTGTCAACCCGATCACCGGCAGGTCCTGTGTCAAATGCAGAGCCTCTTGCGGAAGATAAGGCCCCCAGCCCAGATGCCAGATCTCATGCGGGCCGACCATCTGCGCGCTGAACGGCGGCGCTGTGCCTTTCGGCGGGATCAGCCCTGCGGTCCCCGCCGGACGTTTCCAGAACAACAGCTCGGTGCGGTTTGCAATATAGACCTCTCCCGCTGCATCGGTGAAAAACGCGGCCGGATTGGTGCCGCGCCAATTGTAGTCAATGCCATTCAGGTCGGTCACAACAACCACCGCCCCCTGCACCCGCCCGGCATCGTTGAAAATCGGGGCCGCATGGAAAAAGGCCCGCTGGGTCAGCGGTTCCGCCGGTCCGTGGCCCCAGCCCAGAGCACCACGCAACGCCCTTTTGACAAAAGGATATGCACCCAACTCCGCCGGATGTTTCCCAGAGACAGAGGCCATCACCCGCCCCTGCGCCGATAAGACCAGAATATCCAGCGCTGCCGACTTATCCGCGGCTTCCACCAGCACAGCACGCGTGCCCTCTGTCACCCCATAGCGTGCTGCAATGCTGATCACCGGATGATCAGCCATCAGCACCGCCAGATCGCGATAGCGTTGCAATTGCCCAACCAGCCTGTCGCCCGCGAGGGCCAGATCCGCCTGCCCGCGCGCGGCCAATTGGTCCAGCCCCTGCTGATAGGCGTAGCGCCAAACCCCAGCCGTCAGGATCAGCACGATCCCCGAAAAGGCCAGCACCAAAAGCGCCCGATGTCCAATCCCATGTTTCATAGCGTTAGTTTGCACATGCCGTCTTGCCTTGGCCAGTCCTCTGCGGTTTGGATGCATTATGCAAACCCTGTCACAATCCCCACTTGATCCCGAATTTATCCAAAACCCCTATGCGGCTTATGACCGTGCCCGTGCGCTGGGTCCGGTGGTCTATTGGTCAGACTACGCCATCTATGCAACCTTTGACGCCGCCACCGTGCAGGCCCTGCTGCGCGACCGCCGGTTGGGCCGCGAAAGACCCAAAGATCTGGTTCAACCGGTGCCGGATCATTTACGCGACTGGGCAAAAACAGAAGCCAATTCCATGCTCGATATGGAACCGCCGCGCCACACCCGGCTGCGGTCACTGGTGCTGCGGGCTTTCACCTCGCGGCGCATCCGTGAGCTGAGGCCGGATATCGAGGCCGTCACCGCAGAATTGCTGACCGCTCTGCCAAGCGCGCCCTTTGATCTGATCCCCGCCTTTTGCACCCAATTGCCGGTGCGCATCATTGCACGGCTGTTGGGCGTGCCCGAAAAGATGTCGGACGATCTGCTACGCTGGTCAAACGCCATGGTCGCCATGTATCAGGCAGGCCGTACCCGCGACATCGAAGACGCTGCCAATCAGGCCAGCGCCGATTTCACCGATTTTCTGACCCGTTACATCGACAAGCGCCGCGCGGATCCACGTGACGACCTGATCACACAGCTGATCGCCGCTGAGGAAAACGGCGAAAAACTCTCCACGGATGAATTGATCGGCACTTGCATCCTGCTGCTGAACGCCGGTCATGAGGCAACGGTACACAGCCTTGGCAATGCGGTGAAATGCCTGCTGGAACACAAGACCCCGGCCAGTGCCCTTGCCCCGGATCACATTGCCACAACAGTTGAAGAACTGCTGCGTTTTGATCCTCCCCTGCATATGTTCACGCGCTTTGCCTATGAGGAGATCCTGCTGGGCGATGTTACCCTGCCCAAAGGTGCCGAAATCGCCCTGATCCTTGGTGCCGCGGGGCGCGATCCTGCGGTTTATGACGCGCCGCATCACTTTGACCCGGCGCGCCCCGCCAAACCGCATGCGGCTTTTGGCGGCGGGCTGCATTTTTGCGTTGGTGCGCCGCTGGCGCGACTCGAGTTGCAAATCGCCCTGCCCGCGCTCTTTGCCCATATGCCGAAGATGCGGCTGGCAAAACCGCCGCGCTACGCTAACTCCTACCATTTCCACAAACTCGACGCATTGATCATCGACCCGCGATTCTGATCGGGGTCAAGGATCGCGCCAGCGACCGCGCCTGCGCGGCTTGTCCTTGAGGCCGGTCGGAATCGTATCCAACCTCGCAACAGGTCGTTTAGGACGCAGCGCGCCCTAAACACCTTCTCAGCAATTGCCAAATCCTAACAACACAATACAGACCCCGCCGCGAAGGGATCCGACCTATAACACCTTCCCCGAAATGCAGCCGCACGGTTTTCGATCACAAGGGCAATACCACCGTAGACTTGATTTCTTCCATCGACAAAAGCGCTGTCACATTATGCACCCGCACCTCGGAAATCAGCGCCTGATAAAACACATCATAGGCCCGCGCATTTTTCACCCGCACCTTCAGGATGTAGTCAATATCCCCCGCCAGACGATGCGCCTCTTGCACCTCTGGCCGGTCTCTCAAAGCTTTGAGAAACCGCGCCTGCCAATCGGCGTCATGTTCAGAGGTGCGGATCAGTACAAAAAAACAGGCCTCGAACCCAAGGGCCTCCGCGTCCAGCATCACGGTCTGCTGACCAATCACACCGGCCTCTTTCAACTTGCGAATCCGGTTCCAAACCGGGGTCTTGGAAGACCCGACATTCTTGGCGATATCGTCCAGAGACTGGCTGGCATCCCGTTGCAGCTCCGCCAAAATCTTCCGATCCGTCTCGTCAATTCGAACGCTCATTCCGATATCCTTCTGGTTCAGGGCCATATGTTCTTCTGCGCAGATCATTCGGAACGAACGTCCTTATCCGCACAGGTATCTGGCGCAATATCGGGAATATTTCCTATATTGCAACTCAGAAATCAACGAATGGCAGGCCCACATGGATCACTTCCCAATCTTCCTCGCAACCACAGGCCGTCGCATTGTCCTGTCGGGCGGTGGTGACGCGGCGCTGGCCAAACTGCGTTTGCTGATGAAAACAACCGCCCAGATCAGCGTCTTTGCCGATGCACCGGCTGCGGAAATCTCCCAATGGGCCGCTGCAGGCAAGCTCACGCTGATCCCACGCGCCCTGACAGCGGGCGACATCTCGGGCGCGGCCCTGTTTTACGCCGCCAATGAGGACGATAGTGAGGACAAGCGCACCGCCGCCATTGCGCAGGCCGAAGGGGCGCTGGTTAATATCGTTGATAACCTCGCGGACAGCGCCTTTATCACACCGGCCATTGTGGACCGCGATCCGGTGACCATCGCCATCGGCACCGAAGGGGCGGCACCTGTCTTGGCCCGCGCGATCAAGGCCGACCTTGAAGAACGCCTGCCACAATCCCTTGGCACCCTCGCCCGTATCGGCAAGGCGTTTCGGGCGGCCTCTTATGCGCTGCCATTTGGCCGTGCGCGACGCGACTTCTGGCGTGAGTATTATTTCAACACCGGCCCCAAGGCGATGAACGAAAGTGAGGAGCGGGTGCAGCCTGCCCTTGAGGATCTGCTGGACACGCATCTGAATAAAACCGCCCGCGCCGGCCATGTTGCCTTTGTCGGCGGTGGCCCCGGCGATCCAGAGCTGCTGACCCTGAAAGCGCGTCGCGCTCTGGATGAGGCCGATGTGGTGATCTACGACCGGCTGATCTCTCCTGAAATCCTCGAACTGGCACGGCGCGAGGCTGTGATGATCGACGTGGGTAAAGAAGGGTTTGGCCCTTCGACCTCACAGGAAACCATCAATGATCTGCTGGTAGAACATGCCCTGAGCGGTGCGCAGGTTGTGCGTCTGAAATCCGGCGATGCCACTGTCTTTGGCCGTCTGGACGAGGAAATCGATGCCGTCGATGCTCACCAAATAGGCTGGCACATCGTGCCCGGCATCACCTCGGCCTCTGCTGCTGTGGCTTCTATCGGGCAAAGCCTGACACGGCGGGGGCGCAATGCCTCGGTCCGTTTCCTGACCGGCCATGACATGAAAGGCTTTGCCGATCACGACTGGGCACAGCTTGCCCGCAAGAACGAGGTTGCCGCGATCTATATGGGCAAGAAATCCGCCCGTTTTGTCCAAGGCCGCCTGATGATGCATGGCGCGGACCGCGCCACCCCTGTCACGGTGATTGAAAACGCATCCCGCGCGGATCAGCGCATTCTGGAAACCACGCTGGGCCATATGGCGGACGACATCGCAAAGGCCGCCATGTCCGGCCCTGCACTCACCTTCTATGGCCTTGCGCAACGCGCCGCAGCCGCCGCTGCAACCGACATCAAACTTGAGGAGATGGCATAATGCCAAAACCCTTCACCCCCAAAGTCATCACCGCAAATGCCTTGCTTGAAGGTGATGTGATCTACCTTGCCGACAATGGCTGGACCCGCCAATTGGCACAGGCCGAAGTCTTTACCGACGAGGCCCACGCTGATCTGCGCATGATCGAGGCCGCCGCCCAGACGGGTGAAGTTGTTGGCGTCTACCTTGCGGATGTCACGCTTGAGGGCAGCACGCCCGTCCCAACCCATTTTCGCGAAGATTTCCGCGCCCTTGGCCCATCCAACTATGCCCACGGCAAACAGGAGCAATTCTGATGTACCATTACACTGATTTCGACGACGCTTTCCTCAAGGAACGCAACGCCCAGTTCCGTGCACAGGTCGAGCGCCGCATTGACGGTTCCCTGACCGAGGATGAATTCAAACCGCTGCGCCTGATGAACGGTCTCTATCTGCAACTGCATGCTTACATGCTGCGGGTGGCGATCCCCTATGGCACGCTGAACAGCCGTCAGATGGACACGTTGGCGATGATCGCGGACAAGTGGGACAAGGGCTATGGCCATTTCACCACGCGTCAGAACATCCAGTACAACTGGCCTGAACTGCGCGATGTGCCGGATATGCTGGACGCCTTGGCCGCAGTAAACATGCATGCGATCCAGACCTCGGGCAATACCATCCGCAACGTGACGGCAGACCACTTTGCCGGTGCCGCCGCGGATGAGGTCGCTGATCCGCGCCCTGTGGCTGAACTTATTCGTCAGTGGTCTACTGATCACCCTGAATTCCAGTTCCTGCCGCGCAAGTTCAAGGTTGCCGTCACCGGTGCCAAGGCTGACCGCGCGGTGATCAAGGCCCATGATATCGGGCTGCGCATCGTCAAACGGGACGCAGAAATCGGCTATGAGGTTGTCATTGGTGGCGGGCTTGGCCGCACGCCGATGATCGGCAAGGTGCTCTATGACTTTGTGTCTTCCGAAGACCTTCTGCCCACTCTCGAAGCAATTGTTTCGGTCTATAACCTATTGGGCCGGCGCGATAATAAATACAAGGCGCGGATCAAGATCACCGTGCACGAAAACGGCATCGAAGACATTCGCGCCCGTGTTGACGCGCGATATGCGCTGATCCGCGATCAGTTCACCGGTGTGGATCAGCAGATGCTGGCCCGCATTGAGGCGGATTTCGCGCAGCCCAGCTTTCGCAAGGCCGATGTCACACCGTTTCACAACACCTATCAGCACGACCCGCTGTTTCGCAGCTGGGCCGATACCAATTTGGCGGCCCACCGGAACCCTGATTACGCCATTGTCTCGATCTCGCTCAAGGCGCACGGCAAGACGCCGGGGGATGCGACATCACGCCAGATGCGTCTGATGGCACAAATCGCCAAACGCTATGGCCATGACGAATTGCGCATCAGCCACGAGCAGAACGTGATCCTGCCTCATGTGCATAAGGGTGATCTGCCGTCAGTCTATTATGCACTGAAAGCCGAAGGGCTGGGCACTGCCAACATCGGGTTAATCTCCGATATCATCGCCTGCCCCGGTATGGACTATTGCGCTCTGGCCACGGCGCGTTCGATCCCGATCGCACAGGAAATTGCCACCCGTTTTGACGAATTGAAGCTGGAGCATGAAGTTGGCCCGCTGAAGATCAAGATCTCGGGCTGCATCAACGCCTGTGGGCACCACCATGTGGGACACATCGGTATCCTTGGACTGGACCGCGCAGGTGTGGAAAACTACCAGATCACGCTGGGCGGTGACGGCACCGAGGATGCGGCAATTGGTGAACGCGCCGGTCCGGGTTTTTCCGCGGATGAGATCATTCCCGCTGTGGAACGCATTGTTCTGGCCTATCTCGATCTGCGCAACGACCCGGCGGAAGAGTTTTTGCAAACCTATCGACGCCTTGGCCTCGCGCCGTTCAAAGCCGCGCTTTATCCAGAAGCCCCAGCCCAGAAAGTGCGTGAAAATGCCGCTTGATGACCCCAAGCTGACAACCGCGCCTGACGCGCAGGTTGCCCGCCTGAACGTCCAGATGCGCCACCATGCGGCGCATGACGTGATGCGGGCGGCGGTGGAGTCGGTGCCCAACCTTGCGCTGGTGTCCAGCTTTGGCGCGGAATCCGTGGCGCTGCTGCATCTGGCCTCACGGGTGAAAAAGGATTTGCCGGTCCTGTTCATCGATACCGAAATGCTGTTTCCCGAAACCCTTGCCTATCAGCGCGAGGTGGCGCTTAAGCTGGGGCTGACACGGATCAAGGTGATCAAGGCAGATGATATTGCCACGCTTGATCCGGACGGACAGCTGCACAAGACGGATACCGATGCCTGCTGTGCGCTGCGCAAAACCGTGCCACTGCAAAAGGCACTGGACGGGTTTGACGGCTGGATCACCGGACGCAAACGTTTTCAATCCGGCACCCGTGCCCAGCTGCCGCATTTCGAAACCGAGCTGACAAAGGACGGTGCCGGAACACGGATCAAGGTGAACCCTCTGGCATTCTGGGCCGCTGAAGACGTGCAACACTATATCGAAGAGAACAACCTGCCGCGTCACCCGCTGGTGGCACAGGGATACCCTTCCATCGGCTGTGCGCCCTGCACCTCGCCCGTGGCGGAAGGCGAAGATCCCCGTGCCGGTCGCTGGCGCAACCAATCCAAAGACGAATGCGGCATTCATTTCGTAGATGGCAAGGCCGTCCGCACAGGAGCATCGACATGACACAACTGATCAATGACGCCGGCTTTGTCGCCGATGACTGGACCCATGGGTTTTGCGCCGCCGGGGCCGCAAATGACTGCCGCGCCCTCGACCTGCCATCCGACGCGCAGCCCGAAGAGGTGCAATTGCAGCCCAGCATTGAAATGATCCGCATTGATTTCCCATCCTCTGCGGATGGGCGCGGTTTCACCATCGCCCGTGCCTTGCGCTTGCGCGGCTATACTGGGCGGCTGCGGGCCAAAGGTCATGTGATTGCGGATCAATATGCCATGGCGCGCCGCGCAGGGTTTGAAGAGGTCGAAGTCAACGATGAAATCGCTGCCCGTCAACCGGCGGATCAATGGCAGTTTCGCGCGAATTGGCAGGAACACAATTACCAGTCGCGCCTGCGTGGCTGACATGTCGCATCCGTAATCGTTGCCCCCACCCCTTTTCTGATCTAAAAGAGGAGTACACATTTCATATGTGTACTAATGAATATGACCGAGCATTCCCCTGTGAACACACAAACCGCCAAAGCCGTACCCGCCCTGCCCGATGCGCAGACTGTCACCGCAGTCACCCATTGGACGGACAGGTTGTTTTCTTTCCGCGTCACGCGCCCTGCCTCCCTGCGCTTTCGTTCTGGCGAATTTGTGATGATTGGTCTGATGGGTGATCCGCACCCCGAGACCGGCAAGCAAAAGCCGCTGCTGCGCGCCTATTCCATCGCCTCTCCTGCCTGGGATGACGAGTTGGAGTTTTATTCGATCAAGGTGCAGGATGGTCCGCTGACCTCAAAATTGCAGCACATCCAGCCCGGCGACGAGATCATTCTGCGCCCCAAGCCTGTTGGCACGCTGGTGCATGACGCATTGCTGCCCGGCAAGCGCATCTGGTTCTTCGCCACCGGCACCGGGTTTGCACCTTTTGCATCGCTGCTGCGCGAACCGGAAACCTATGAAAACTATGACGAAGTGATCGTGACCCACACCTGCCGGGACGTGAACGAGCTGGAATACGGGCGCAAGCTGATCGAAGATCTGCAAGCCGATGAGATGATGCAGGAATTAATCGGCACCGAAAATCTGGCCAAGATCCGCTATTACCCGACCACCACGCGCGAAGAGAGCCCCAAAATGGGCCGCATCACCACGCTGCTGCAAGATGGCACTGTGTTCCGCGATCTGGGCATTGACGCGATCAACGTGGAAACCGACCGCGCCATGGTCTGTGGCAGCCTCGATTTCAACAAGGACATTCTGGCGATCCTCGAAGGTTTCGGCCTTGAGGAAGGGGCAAACTCTGACCCCAAACATTTCGTAATCGAAAAAGCCTTCGTCGGGTAGGTCACTCTACGGAAACAAAAAACCCGCGCCCGATACCTCGGACGCGGGTTTTTCTATGTCTATAGCTTAAGGGTTACATACCCAGGGCTTCGCGGATTTTCTCCAATGCAACCTTCAGCAGTTCAGGATTGTCCTGTGCCGATTGCAGACCCTTGGTCAGAACCGTTTTTTGCAAGGCACCAATCTCGGATTCTTCAACCATCGCGGTGACCTTCTCCAGATCGAAACCTTGAACGCTCAGCAATTGCTCAACCAAAGAAGCCTCTGCCGGAGTCTCGGTCCCTTCAGCGACAGCTTGCGCTGCTTCTTCAATCTCTGCGGTTGTCGCTGTTTCTACATTGGCCGCTGTGTCAGTCGCCGTTGTGGTCGCGGCATCTGCTGCCTCTGCGGCTTCTGTTGCAACTTCCTCTGTCGCCTCAACTGCGTCACTTGCCGCCTCCGCAGTGGCACCCGCAGCTTCGCCAGCTGTCTCTGCAGCTGCGTCTGCAGCTTCGTTTGCTGTTTCGGCAGTTGCGTTTGCAGCCTCGGTTGCCGCTTCAGCCGTCGCTTCTGCTGCGTCGGTGGTGGCTTCTACAGCGTCACTCGCCGCTTCGGCAGTTGCGTCTGCCGCTTCCGTCGTGGCTTCCACGGTTGCGTCTGCTGCCTCGGCAGCTTCATCCACTGCCGTTTCGGTTGCAGCCGTTGCATCCTCGGTCAGCGTCGTCACAGCCTCAGCTGCCGCATCCCCGGATGTTTCCGCTGTCCCGGTGACAGCCTCAACCGCATCATTTGCCGCCTCTGACAGCGCCTGACCCGCGGCCGTCGCCGTTTCACTCGCGGCCTCCACCGCATCTTCGGTCGCTTCTGCAACAACGCTTGCCGCATCACTGACCGCTTCTGTCGTTGCCGCAACCGCATCGCTGGCCGCTTCACTTGTTGCCTCGGCCGCGTCACTGGATGCATCAACGGCTTCCGCAACGGTTTCCTTGGCCGCATCCGCAACGTCACCTGCGGCTTCGGACGCCGCTTCCAACGCCGCTGGCGCATTTACTGCATCAGAAGCATCCGTCACCATTTCGGTGGGTGTCTTCCCCGAGAACAGCATATAGCCAACGCCGGCAACGATGGCAGCAACTACGATCCAAACCAGATTTTTCATTTTTTTCCCCAAATTACTGAATGCTACCCGTCGTCGAAGGACATTGGGCGGCTTGATGATCAAATGCGCAACCCTGCCGCGAGGTGCAAGGGGGAATAAATCAATCCTCACCCCCTTGCTGAAATTTAGCGGCTTGAAGAAGCCGCCTGTCACAGCTAGTTTACGACCTCGACAGATCGTGAATAATCAAAGGACCACCACCATCGCTCGCAGACCACATAATGCGCCGCCGCAACGAGACACCGGCCCGCGCGTCAATGATAACATCCGTTCAAATGAAATTCGCCTGATTGGCGCCGATGGCGAGAATGTCGGCGTGGTTACGCCTGCGCGCGCCATGGAAATGGCTGACGAGGCCGGGCTTGATCTGGTGGAAATTTCGCCAAACGCCAATCCACCTGTCTGCAAGATCATGGATTTCGGCAAATTCAAATATGAAACGCAGAAACGCGAGGCCGAGGCCCGCAAGAAGCAGAAGATCATCGAGATTAAAGAGGTCAAGTTCCGCCCAAACACGGATACGAACGACTATGAAGTCAAGATGCGCAATGTCTTCAAGTTTCTGGAGAACGGCGACAAGGTCAAGATTACCCTGCGTTTCCGGGGCCGCGAGATGGCGCACCAAAATTTGGGGCGTGAGCTGCTGGAGCGTGTTGCCGAAGACACGAAGGACGCAGGCCGCGTGGAGAACTTCCCCAAGATGGAAGGCCGCCAGATGGTCATGCTGATCGGACCGCTGCCAAAGTAAAATCCCAAGAGGGCCCTCTCATCGCTCCCTATAGGGGGAGCGACTGCCAGACCGCAGTGGTGGTAAACCACCACCT
>Ga0189291_100135_pt1 | contig 68983 bp, 65 predicted proteins | sample UW1redminimetaG_FD_130331 | JGI IMG/M metagenome (GOLD analysis project Ga0189291, IMG submission 130331) | Marine microbial communities from the Costa Rica Dome - UW179B-red mini metaG | ecosystem: Environmental > Aquatic > Marine > Oceanic > Photic zone | place: Costa Rica: the Eastern Pacific...
GCCTGAGGGGGTGATGTTCCCCGGCATCGCCGAAGGGCTGGCGGGCGTCGCCTTCGTCACCGCTTGCGTGGACTCTTCGAAGCGCGGGGCGGCCTGGGTGAAGTTCGGCAGCTACATGAAGCGATAACCACCGATCACGCTGGCAAGAATCGTTGTTTTCTGATCCTCCACCAGAGGGCAGATAGTTCCCTTTGGTTCATTGAACCTTGAGAGGAATGTGCAACGGAAAGCGGATTCCGAAAACCCCGTTTTCTTCCAGTGTATATAGTGCTCGCTTCCCAAAACGCCTGGCATTTCCGCCACGAGTGCTACATTGGCATTGTTGGGGGGCACAGGTTCAATCGTCTGTGACGCCCGCCATCCTTCCAGGCGCTGAGCCCGGCTTGCATAGTTGACGTGGTCGGCACACTGCAGCCTCATTGCGTAGCTGGCCATTCATTACGAGGGTCGCACCGGTTCCAACGCCCATGCCCCATCAGCCAACTCGCGCAACCAGCGAATTGTTGAAATTGAAGGGTTGCTCGACATATCGCACTCGAAATGCGCTATCATGCAGCGGCTGTTCTTAACGCCGCCACAACCCCGGCACATCTCGCTACCCGAGAGGATTCGAGCCTCTGACATTCGCCTGAGCAGAAGCCTCAAAACTCCGCCATTTCACCATTGATGCGCCGCGCCGGATCGGCTAGAAGACCCGAAGTCAGCTGCTTCGCGGCGCGGAACCCATGCCCTTGCCGGCATCACGACCCCGCCCGCCAGGCGCCACGGATGCACCCGTAGCTCAGCTGGATAGAGTGCTGCCCTCCGAAGGCAGAGGTCACAGGTTCGAATCCTGTCGGGTGCGCCACTTATTTCAATTGGTTATGAGGTTTTCGGCTTTCGTGCATTTATGAAAGTAACCACATAGTAACCACCGCTGCAGCTATCCAACCCATTCCAACAGGATTTCGTTGGCTCTTCCTGTATTGCCGTCCCTGGACAATCTCCTAGTGATTTTTCCACTTTGGAAGCTCGCTTCCAGAACTTGGACTTCAGTCATTCCGAGTTTTGCAATTAGATGGAGAATGGTGCGCTGGCCTTTGTTCTCACCTTTTTGCTTCTCACGCTTAAGGTAATCGACCAACCGCATTTTTCTTCGGTGTTGATCCAATAGATTGTCCGTCGTCAGATAGAATGGGTCATCAGAGCGGCTTGAGTATTGGGGGCTCTGGTTCGGTTGTGTGGCTGATTATGCCGCTTGTTTTTGGTGCTGCAAGCAGCGTTGGCGGATTGTCAGTTTTTTGATTTTCTCGCGCTCCCTGAGAATGGCTTTGTCGCGTCCACAATAGACGTCGGCGGGTGTGACGTTGTTCAGGCTCTCGTGGTAGCGCCTGTTGTTGTAGTAGTCTACGAAGGCCTCTATCTGACGTTCAAGATCGCCGGGCAGATAGTAGTTTTCCAGCACCACCCGGTTCTTCATCGTCTGGGGCACTTAAAGACTGGTTAGAGTCTGTCTAAACACACCGACGTTTGTTTATCATATCAGCCATGATGCAGAGCAGTTCGAACATGATGGTCGCACCCGCAAGAGCGGTCATGCCTGCCAGATCGAAGGGAGGGGCCACTTCCACCACATCGGCGGCCACGATGTTGACGCCGTCCAAGAGCCGCACGAGTTCCTGTGCCTCGCGGGTTGAGAAGCCGCCGATTTCAGGTGTGCCGGTTCCCGGTGCCATGGATGGGTCAATACAGTCGATGTCAAACGATACATAGGTACGGCCGGAACCGACAATACTGCGCGCTTCTTCCATCACGCTTGCCGCGCCCCGCCGGACGAACTCTTCCATGTAGATGATTCTTATGCCTTGCGCCTTGGCCCAGCCATGCTCGTCAGGATCATAGACCGAACCCCGGATCCCGATCTGCACAACCCGCTTCGGATCCAGCAGGCCTTCCTCGATGGCCCTCCGAAAGGGCGTTCCGTGGGTGAAGGGGTTATCGCCGAAATAGGAGTCGTTTGTGTCGGAATGGGCATCGAAATGGATCATGCCGACAGGCGCGTCCTTTGCCACGGCGCGCATGACGGGCAATGTGGTCAAATGATCGCCGCCGACTGAAAGAGGCAGTGCACCGGTGGCGATGATTTTCGCCATGCCTGCCTCGATGCGCGCCAGACCATCAAGCAGATTAATCGGATTGACCGACAAATCGCCAACATCCGCTACATTGGCAACATCGAACGGGGCAACGCCGCTGACATGGTGCGCCCGCCGCATCAGGCTCGACTGGCTGCGGACTTCGCGCGGACCATGCCGTGCGCCCGCCCGGTTGGTCGTGCCGCCATCCCACGGAATGCCCACCAGCGCGATATCCAGCCCCTCGGCGGAGGCCACGGCGGGCAGGCGCATGAATGTTGAATGGCCGGCAAACCGCGGTACTTCGGCTGCATCCACTGGCTGATTGAAATTGTGCGCCATGGGGCCCTACCTTCCTGAGAATTCGCGGTTGACGATTTCGACAATGCCCGCATCGCAATCGGCAAGCAGCCATTCGCCCTTTTCTGCCGATGATCCTTCCGTCAGCGACAGAACGCCCGAAGGGGGGACTTCATCGCATGGCTTTGGGTAGCGGTCATAGGGCAGAAACGCGGCGGGTCCGTCATGGCTTGCCTTGGTCAGATCTACAAGGTCGGGCCTGAGCGCCATCATCATTGATGTTTCAATGACGCTCGCATGTTCGAGCTCGATTCCAGGGTAGCCGTCGGGGAAAATCCGGTCGAGGGTTTCACTGCGAACCATGTCCCAATGGTCGATCCGTATGATGGTCAGGTCCGACACCCGTTCGCGACCAAGCACGTCAAGCGCAAGCTCGATTCCCTCGATCGTAGCTGATACGTTTTCATAATGGCCGTTCACGGTTACAATCTTGCGGATGTTTTGTCGGTAAAGATCGCAAATGACATCACGTATGATGAGCGAGAACGTGTTTGCAGTCAGGTTGATGGTACCGGGAAAGCCGGGACCGCCGCCGGTTTTGGGCTGACTCCGGTTACCATAGGCGATAGTCGGCAAAACAAGCCCAGACACCTTCGCCGCTGCACGTGCCGCAATGGCCGTCGGCAGCACCACATCGACATTGAGCGCCATGTGACGACCATGCTGTTCAGTTGCACCCAGCGGCAGAAACACCGGCGCGCCGGCGGCGACGCGGCGCTCGACTTCCGGCCAGGGCAATTCAGCGTAAAATACAGTCTCATTCATGGTTTTGTCCATCATGTCATCACCGCGCCACCATTGGCACCAAGGCATTGTCCGGTGAAAAAAGTTGCTCCCGATCCCGCGAGGAATACAACGGCAGCGGCCACCTCGGCGGGTTGTCCGATGCGACCCATGGGAAGGGCGATTTCAAGGGCTTTTTGCTCGGTGGTCAGGCTGTTGTAATCCAACAGAGGCGTATCGGTCGGCCCGGGTGCTACGGCGTTGACCAGAATGGTCGGGCTCAGCTCCCTCGCCCAGGATCGGGTCAGACCAATCATGGCAGCCTTAGTTGCGGCATAGACAGAAGCGCCAGCACGGCCCAGATAGGCGAGTTCGGAGGCGATGTTAATGATACGGCCACCCTTACTCATGTGCGGGTGCACTTCCCGGGTGACGAGTATGGTGCCGCGCACATTAACCGCAAACATCCGGTCAATGTGATCGCCGGTAATCGCTCCAATATCTCGCTCCTGCAGGATGCCTGCATTGTTAACCAGGATATCGATTCCCCCCAGCAGCTCTACGGCATTCCGGATAGCTGCAATGACGTCAGCTTCGGAGGTCAGGTCGCAGTTGAGGATCGGAAATGCCTGATCCGATTGAGCTATATCCACGCCGACAACCCGCGCGCCGGCTTGTGAAAGCGCGATGGCCGATGCAAGTCCGATTCCACTTGCGGCACCAGTGACCAAGGCGCGTTTTCCGTCAAGCGGCCTCACCATGGCACTTCTCCCCGATCCACGCCCAGGGTCTGTCCGGTGATGTTGGCGGCGAGTTTCGAGCCCAGAAACAAATAGGTCGAAGCCATGTCGGCGGGCTCCATCAGACCCGGCAGTGCCTGCCCGGACATGATGCGCTCGAGAAGGATATCTTCGGGCACTTGCTCTTCCGCCGCCATGCGGCCGAGCGAGCGCATGGATGCCTCGGTCCGCACCCAGCCAGGACAAACCGCATTGACGCGGATGCCGCGTGGCCCCAGTTCCTTGGCCCATGTCTTGGTCAGGCCGATGATGGCGTGCTTGCTTGCCACATAGGCGCCAAAGCGTGCCTCGCTGACCCGCCCCCAAATGGATGCGGTGTTGATGACAGCCGCACTGGATCCCATGCGCGGCAGCGCCAGGGTCGTAACAAGCGTAGTGCCGATGATGTTGATTTCGATGACGCGGCGAAAGTCGTCAGCGGCCTTGTCGCTTCCGTCCTCAAGCGGTGTCATCAGCTCGAGTCCTGCATTGTTGATGAGCACATCAATCTGCTCGAGCGGCTTGAGTGCGGCTGCAACTTCTGCCTTGTCGGAAATGTCGGCCACCGAAGCGGTTGCGCCCAGTTTCGACGCGATGTCCATGACAGACGCTTCGATGTCGATCAGGTGCAGGCGAGCGCCAGCCGCAGCAAATCCTTCCGCGATCCCGAGCCCGATACCGCGAAACGCACCGGTGATCACCACATTCCGGTTGGTGTAGTCGATGCGCATAGCCCCCTCACCTGATCGGCTCATCATGGTTTGTGCCCCTCTTCACGCATCAACCGCATGATCTTGCGCTCAAGTTCGCCATAGCCTGGGAAGGCGAGCAGGTCTTCCTTGTTCTTGAGCCGTGCGGCGGACTTGAAATCAGGAATGATCTCTTCCTTGATCCGTCCTGGATGGCTGGAAAGAAACACGATCTTGTCCGCCAGAAAGATCGCCTCTTCAATATCATGGGTAACAATAATCATCGTGGTGCCGGAGGCTTCGGCAATGTCGATCATCAGTTCCTGCATCTGCCACCGGGTTTCGGCGTCGAGTGCGCCGAAAGGCTCGTCCATCAGCAGGATGTCAGGGGCGTTGGCGAGTGTGCGGGCAATGGCCACCCTTTGTCGCATGCCGCCTGAAAGCTGCGACGGATAGGCGTCGATGAACTTTGACAGGCCTACAAGCTCGATGAAATGGGAAGCCCGCTCGCTGCGTTCCTTTTGTGCGACACCATTGATCTTCATGCCGAATTCAACATTTCGCCGAACCGACAGCCAGTCAAAGGACGTGTAGGCCTGAAACACCATGCCGCGGTTACGTCCGGGGCCGTCAATGGCTTCGCCATTAAGATGAATATCGCCGGCTGTCTGGGTTTCGAGGCCTGCCACCATGCGTAATATGGTCGATTTGCCGCTACCCGATGGGCCCAACAGAACGCAGATCTCTCCCTTGGAGACATCAAAGCAAATGTCTTCGACCGCGGTGATGCTGGCACCCTTACGCAGCTCGAATCGCTTTGAGACGTTGTTAACCTTCAGCAACGGTCCGGTCATCATCGCTGCCTTTCGAGATAAGGGAACAGGCGGCGGTGAAGTACGCCGAAGAGAACATCAAAAAGCAGGCCCAGCACACCGATGACAATGATGCCGGCAAGGATTTCGTCAGTGTGCAGGAACCGCCGCGCCCGCATCATCATCGCGCCAATGCCGGTGGTAGAGGCAACAATCTCCGCAATCACCAGATAGGTCCAGGACATGGCGAGCATTTGTCGCATCGCAATCACGATATTGGGCAGGACCGCAGGCAAGATAACACCGAAGACGGTGACCTTTCGGTTTGCGCCCAGGGTGAGCGCGGTCTCGATCAGTTCCTTGCGCACCTCCTTGGTGTGGTCGGCAATCAGCGTGATCAGAAAAAAGATTACGCCCAGAAACAGCAGCGCGAGCTTGGGCGCTTCTCCCGTGCCGAACCACATCAGGAGAATGGGAATGAAGGATGGGGCGGGTAGATATCGCCAGGCCGATACAAAAGGCGCGAACATTGCGTCAATCGCCGGAAACGCCCCCATGGCAACCCCGAGCGGAACCGCCACCATGCAGGCAAACGCAAAGGAGGCCAGCACTCGTCCGATGGAGATGAGAACATCGATGGAAAATCCCTGTTCGGTGAACAGTGTGTAGATTGCCAAGAACACCTTGGTGGGTGTGGGCACCAGCAACGGATTCACCCAGCCTGCGTTGGACGCAATGATCCAGACCGCAAAGAAGGCGACCCAGATCCCCACCGATGACAAAACCGCCTGTCGAGGTGAGACCGGAGAACGAACTTCAAACCAGCGCTTGCTGCCCATTCACCGATCTCCTTTCAGGATCTTTGCCAAAACAGGACTGTTCCGGACCACCGGACATTTTCCCTATCGCTTACTTGGCCGAGAAGGACTGCCGGTATCCGCTTGCCACCAGGTCACCCATGAGGCTGCAATCGATACCGTTGCTGACATCGACCTTGTTTTTCATAAGACCGAGCTTGATCCACCAGTCATTGGTGAGCGCTTCAGAGCCTGCCATGGAGCCGTTGGGCAGTCCAAATGGGGGCTCGCCATCAAGGACGCCACAGGTGCGGGCCGCCTCGTCGAAGTCGAACATGTAGATGCCGCCTTCAAGGCTCTTGCCGTTGGTGCCGATCACGTAGTTGATGTCGTCGACAGGCCATTTCAGAAAGTCGGCCATCAACTGGTTGGTTTCTTCCACATTTGCGTGCCAGTAGCCGCGGGCTTCCCATTCGGCCTTAAGGACTGCCATGGCTGCCGGACGACGCTCTGCGATAAAGGTCTTGTTCATGTACATGGAGTCCATGAAAATGCCGGTCTTCAGCATGGCCGGATCGGTGGTGTTGACGACACTTTCCGCACCCGGCATTGCCTCAAGAACCTTGGAAATCCATGGTTCGTACATGTAGGCTGCCGACAAATCTCCTGACAACATCGGACCGACGGCTTCGTCCGCATTGAGGTTGACCCATTCAACATCACCGGGAGCAATACCCTTGCTATCGAGCCAGAGCCCCATCAGCAGGTGGCCGATATAGGCTTGCGGCGCAGCAACCTTCTTGCCCTTGAGCTCTTCAGGCGTGACACCCGGCGCAAGGATCACGTGATCAACGCCATAGGACGGGTTGAGATAGGCCACGTTTGAAATGTTCAGGCCACTGTCGACAGCAACCGGCACATATTCCGCGGTGCAGCCATAAACATCAATCTGGCCTGCAGCCAGTGCCGAATGACCACCAAGCGGGTCCTCGAAAATGGTGATGTTGAGGTCATATCCCGGGATCAGTTCTTTCTGGCGGGCAACTTCCAGCATGGCGTATCCCGGCCAGGAAACGCACACGCCCACATTGACGGTTTCATTAGCAAGCGCAGTGCCGGACATGAGCACGGCGCCAACAGCGGCAGCGGAAAAGAATTGGGTCAAACAGCGCATGGGGACGTTCTCCAAAAAGTGGTCGACTGGCTTTAGTGTATGGTGTAAAAACTTTTAGTCTATAAAAATTTTCATGGAGTTGAAATTTTATGCCCGAACAAGCACGGATCGGCGCCGGACAGCCCGCTCTGGAGGAGAAAGCAACTCCGGGTCTTCGCGAACGGCAAAAGGAGGATCGGCGCTCACGCATTGTCGATGCGGCCCGCCAACTGTTCGCCAACTCCGGGCTGGAAGACATCACAATCGAGGCAATCGCCGAGATTGCCGGTGTGTCCAGTGTGACCGTCCACAATTACTACGGGACCAAATCAGGTGTGCTGCTTGCAGTGGTCGCCGAAAGTGACCGCCAGCTCATTGAAACTCTGGAGCGTGAACTGGCGGGCAAAACCAGCAACCTTGTGGATCTGCTCGGAGCATTTCTAGACATTATTTGTCAGCATACGCTTACCCATCTAGACAAGGCCATATGGCGGCAGGTGATCGCATCATCCGTCAATGACACCGATCCGCGCTTTGCAAAGGTCTACACCGCGCTCGATGAACGCCTGGCTTATGTGTTGATCACGGAAATCAAGGGTCTGCAGGCAGCGGGTCATGTGAGCCCGGCAATAAAGCCAGGCGATCTGGGCAAGGCTCTGTTCAATCTGCAGAACATGCGCTTTATTGAGTTTATCGCCACCGATATGGTTTCCAAAGACAGCGTGGTCGGAGCCCTGAAGCGCGATATTACTGCTCTTTTGGCAGCAAAGCAGGTGTGAGCGCCCTGTCATCGGTGGACGGCTTCACGACGATTCGATCGGGTCCGATCGGATCATGGCCTAGTTCGCGGCCAACGAGTTGCCGCTACCGCACTTTGTCATCGAGACCTCTTCACCGACCCAAATGTTCGAGAACCTGACTCGCAGCCCCGACATGGCATAGACCCAGCGTCAAATGGTGGACATGGCCCAAAGTACATTTCAGCGCTCCTCGCACTCATGTAGCTACACGTTATCCAGCGTGTAAGTCGACTTCTTACGCGTCCAGTTCAGTACTTGGGATAGCGCGTCTGCCTGATCGTTTTCCAAATCAAACGCAAGTCCGCTTTCTTCTCTTTGCTTTTCAGAAGCGGACAGTCCGCTCACCGCCCCAAACGAGCCAAGGCGGCTTCGCGCCCTCAATTCTGTCGTTGGGGGCAGCGGTAGCTCTTCCTGAAAGCAGACACTGCTAGTGACCTGAACAACCGATCCGACGACTGATAGATCATACCGTTTCTGATCATTGAATTTGTTCTGACACGGCGGTGCCTAGCTAGCGCGGGCTTTCCAGTCTTCGTTCTGCGTTCTGCGTTGCCATGTTCAGGTTGGTATCGATGCGGGCACCGATCTGTTTCCTCAACGAGCCCCTGAGTGGCATCAAGGACCGGATGAAGCCTTCATATTCCTACGTATGGAGAGATCGGGTGGATCGGAAAGACTATTTTACTCGGCAATGGACATGCTTGTCCGGCAACACCGGGCATCATCGTTTCGCACCTTTGAACAACTCACAACGGCCGCTTGACCTTCCCCCTGCCGTAACCACTAGAGTGTTTAAGCGGAGAAGCATGCATTTTGCGCTTCCTGAAACGAGACCGGACAAAATGACACGCCTGCCCGAATTCTCGCTGATCGCGTTTTCCTTCCTGCTTCACTTCGTCTGGGAGTTCTGGCAGGCGCCGACCTATGCCGGGATGGTCGAGATGAACCATTGGGATGGCATCAAGCTGTGTTCATCGGCGACGTTTGGGGATGTCGGATTCGCCTTGACTGCATTCTGGATTACCAGTGCTGCTGCACGATCCCGCTATTGGTTTGAAACACCCAAAGCCTGGCAAACGCTTTTGTTCCTCGGGGTCGGTATCGCTCTGACGGTTGGTTTTGAATATTACTATACAAACATATCTCAACGCTGGATCTACTCAGATCTCATGCCGCTGGTGCCGCCATTCGGAACAGGGCTGAGCCCGCTTCTGCAATGGATTTTCATCCCTCTTGCCGTCATCTGGTTCATGCAGCGGCAGGTAAGGGGAAACGCCGATTGACTAGCGCAGCTGGGCATTGGCGGTCGAGGTGTAGGATCAAGCCACATGAAACCAGGTATTCATACCTGCCGCCGCATGTTCAAGCATGTGGCAATGGAACAGCCATTTGCCGGGATTGTCGGCCACGAATGCGATCTCGGTGGTCTGCTCGGGTCCGATCAAAAACGTGTCGCGCCAGGGTCTGCCCTCGTCAAGTTCCGATCCGGATCTGCTTAGAATCTGGAAATGGTGGCCGTGGACATGCATGGCATGGACCCAGGCGGTCCGGTTTACAGTTTCAATGAGTATGGTTTCGCCACGTTTTGCGTCAAAGAACGGATCATCGGCTAGATTGGCAACGCCGTTGAAGGCCCAGGCCTGCCTCGCGGTGCGAAAATCGTCACCCTGTAGTTTCTTTCCCTTGTAGATGATCTCGATCATGCCGCCCATGGCGCCGCCGGTCATTTCCAATCTTACACGGCGGGCATTTTCAAGATCGGGTTCGGGCAGGCGATTGGGCTGCAGTCTGACTACCGGGGCCGCCAGTCCGGCCGTATCGGCATCCCCGACCGAAAACCCGGCAACAGGATAAGGTGTGTCTGCAGAGACTTCTTCAAGGGAGAAATCACGATCGGCGGTAACCATCAGGTCCACCCGCTGGGCCGGGCCCAGCATGAACGGGGCGTAGTCCAGTTCGACGGGCGCGGCGAACGACTGGCCATCAAAGCCGATAAGCGTTGCACCAAACCGTCTTGGATCGATTTCGAAGACGCGCGCATTGGCGGCATTGATCAGCCGGAGGCGATAGGTCCGGCCACGGGCCAGTTCGATCACCGGGCGGCTTTGGCCATTGACGGTCAGCCAATTGCCCAGACGTCCGCCATGTGCCCATTCCATCATCGAGCCAAGGCTGGCGACGTCGAGTACTCCCTGGCCGGCCAGTCGCCAGTCATCGAGGACCAGGGTGATGTCGTCGGAGCGCTCGAACACCGGCTCGCTCTCATCGACGATCAACGGTCCGTACAGGCCGCGCGCCACCTGGTTCCAGCTTTTGTTATGGGCGTGGTACCAGAAGGTGCCGGCGTCCGGTGCTACAAAATCATAGACGTATGTGCCGCCGGGTTCGACAGGTGCCTGGGTGAGGCCCGATACTCCGTCCATTGCGTTTTCGATGCGGATGCCGTGCCAGTGGACCGATGTGGGCTCCTCAAGCTTGTTGGTGAACCGGACCCTTACACGCTCGCCCTTTATTACCCGGATTTCCGGTCCGGGTGCGGATCCGTTGTAAGTCCACAGATCCGACAATGGTGAACCGGGTAGATAAAGCCGCTGCTTTGAAGGTTCAGCAATGAGTTCAAAAAACCCATCCGATGATTTTGCCAGTGACAGGCTCGGCAACTGAGAAGCCAGAACACTGGAAGAAAATCCGCCAAGCAGGCGACGGCGGGAGATTTTCATTGGAGACCTTTCAGCGCAGCAAACCGAATATGGGTGTTACCAACATGATTGCAGACAGGGAATGGCGGAAAGCATTTGCTCCCCGCCACCTAATTTTCGGGCGCTATTTCAGCTCGGTGACAGTCAATTTGCCCTTCACCCGTTCTGCGACAAATTCGATGTTGGCTCCCACCTTCATCTTCTCGAGCATGGCAACGTCTACGGTTCTGAACACCATGGTCATGGCTGGCATTTCCAGATTGGTCAGTTCCTCATGGATGATGGTGACCTTGCCGGCCTTCAAGTCGACTTTCTTGACGACGCCTTTGGTGTACTCGGTTGCGAAAGCCACTGTGGCTCCGGTCACGGCGATCATGGCAGCAATCAAAAATGCAGTAAGTTTCCGCATTGTTTTTCCTTTGTCTATTTGGAGATCGGATTTTCCGCTTAATGGCCAGTGACGGTGAGCATGCCTTTCATGCCGGAATCATAGTGTCCGGGGATGAGGCAGGCGAATTCGAACGGGCCCGCATTTGCAAAACTCCAGACCACTTCCCCGTCCATGCCCGGATCCAGACGCACTGAATTGGGGTCATCGTGTTCCATCTCGGGAAAGCGCTCCATCAGTCCCTTGTGTTCCATCACGCCTTCGTGGTTGTCGAGCACGAACTCGTGCTCCAGCTCTCCCCTGTTCATCACGACAAAACGGATCGTCTCGCCTTTTTCGACGCTGATTTCCTTGGGTTCAAAAACCATTTCGCCGTCATCGGTTTCCTTCATGATCACTTCGATCGTCCGGCCGACTTCTGATGCCTTGCCGGGATTACCTATGGCCATCATGCTGTCATGCCCGCCGGAATGGGTTCCGCTGGCGTTGGCCAATGCTGTCATTGCCAAAAGGGCTGCGGATACGATTGAGAGTTTTTTCATGGGTGTTGTTCCTTTCACGAACATTCTGAGTTGAAGTCTCTTATCCATTGCCGCCCTGCTTCATGGGCGGCGACGTTATTGTGGTCCTGGCATCAGCGGCCTTGGCGAAATCGGGGAGTTCGCCGGTCCACTCATAGGCCTGGGTTCCGGGCGGGTTTTCGTACCAGCCGGGATCGCTGTAATCGCCAGCCGAGATGCCTTCGCGGACCTTGACGACCGAGAACATGCCGCCCATTTCCAGCGGTCCGTACGGCCCCCATCCGGCCATCATCGGCACAGTGTTGTCGGGCAGTTCCATCGACATTTCGCCCATGTCTGCCATGCCCGCTGTGCCCATCGGCATGTATTCGGGCTGCACCACCTGGATTTTCCTGGTGACCTTGGACTTGTCGACGCCTATGAAGGTTGGCACGTCATGGCCCATGGCATTCATCGTGTGGTGGGATTTGTGGCAGTGGATGGCCCAGTCGCCCAGATGCACGGCGTCAAATTCATAAGCCCGCATTGCCCCCACCGGGATATCGATCGACACTTCCGGCCATCGGGCTTCGGGCCGGACCCAGCCGCCATCCGTACAGGTCACCTCGAAATCATAGCCATGCATGTGGATCGGGTGGTTGGTCATGGTCAGGTTGCCGACCCGCACCCGGACCCGGTCGTTCTTCGACACCACCAGCGGGTCGATGTCGGGGAAGATCCGGCTGTTCCATGTCCACAGATTGAAATCGGTCATGGTCATGATCTTCGGCACGTAGGAGCCGGGATCGATGTCGAAGGCGTTGAGCATGATCAGGAAGTCGCGGTCGACCGGCATGAAGGCCGGGTCCTTCGGGTGAACGATGAAGAAGCCCATCATTCCCATCGCCATCTGCACCATCTCGTCGGCATGCGGGTGGTACATGAAGGTCCCGGACTTCACCAGATCGAACTCGTAGATGAAGGTCTTGCCGGGCGGAATGCCCGGATGTGACAGGCCGCCGACACCATCCATTCCCGATGGCAGGATCAGGCCGTGCCAGTGAACCGTGGTGTGTTCGGGCAGCTTGTTGGTGACATAGATGCGAACCCTGTCGCCCTCCACCGCCTCGATGGTCGGACCGATGGACTGGCCGTTATAGCCCCACAGGTAGGCGGTCATGCCGTCCGCCAGTTCGCGTTCCACCGGCTCGGCGATCAGATGGAATTCCTTGACCCCGTTGTTCATCCGGAACGGCAGTGTCCAACCGTTGAGTGTCACCACCGGATTGTAGTCCGGTCCGGTGGAAGGCATCAGTGGTGCCTGGGTCAGCGGGCTTTCCATCAGGGCAGCTTCCGGCAGTCCCATATTCGTCGTCTTCGACCAGGCGGTCGAGGAGACAAGGGCCGCACCGGCGGCGCTTGCGCCTAGTAATTGACGTCTGTTCATCATGGTCTTTTCCTTTCCGGAAAGTTAGTGGCCGCCGCCGCCAGCATTGCCGACGGATGGTGCAGCGGCACTGCTGCCTGCACCGGTTCCGCCGCCATAGATCGCCGCTGACAGATTGACATCGGCCAGCCAGAATTCGCGTTTGGCGTTGATTGCCAACATCAAGGTTCCGATCTTGGCGCGGGTGTCGGCGAGGAGCTCGAATGTGTTGGAGATCATGCCGTTATAGGTCAGCAGCGATTCCGCCTCGATCGTGGTGCGCAACGGCACAACGGCGTTGGTGTAGTGCCGCGCGATCTCGTGGGTCGAGCTATAGGCCGTGTAGGCCGAGCGCGCCTCGGAGCGGATATTGACCGCCTTTTCGGCAAGCTGGTTCGCCGCCTGCATGTAAGCGAGTTCAGCTTTGCGCAACCGGGCCTTGCCGCTGTCGAAGATCGGAATCACGAATTCGAGTTCGAGCTGTGGAGTGACAACAGTTTTCCGGTTTTTTGTGTCTTCCAGATTGCCACCGACAATCTCGTATTCGGTCTCGATTTCCCGCTCGGCTTCAACGCCGGAGATGATTTCCAGATCCGTGACCAACCGCGTGGCTTCGGTCAGGCCATAGCTTTTAGCGACGGCTTCCAGTTCCAGTTCTGCAACGCGAAGATCGACCCGGTTCTCGAGCGCTTCCTGTTCGATCCGGTTACGCTTGATGATCCCGCGCGGCAGCCGCGGAAGTTTATCGGGAACGTAGTAATCGACCTCACTTCCCCAAAGCCCCATGATCCGGGTCAGCTCTTCCTTGGCCAACCGGGACGCCAGCCGGGCTTCGGCCATCTGCCCGGTCAGTTCGGCATAGAAGGCGTGCTCTCTCGCTTGGCCGCCCTTTGGAAGCGCACCGCTTTCGCCAAGTTTCTGAGCAAGCTCGGACGCGGCATCGGCTGCAACCTTGGCCTGATTGAGATAAGCGACAGTTTCGAACGCCGAAACGGCATTGACCCAGGCCCGGCGTGTGTCATTTGCGACCTTGAGGGTTGCATCGACCGCCCGCATCTGGGCCTGCCGGAAGCGTGTATCTGCGATATCGACACGTGCCCGCCGCGTTGCGAGCGACAGGATGTTGGCCGCAATCATTCCTTCGATGGCACGATAGGCCCCAAGTTCCGGAGCACCGATTCCCAGCAAACCGACAGAGACCTTCGGGTTTTCGGGCAAACCTTGCTGCCAGGCTTCGGCCGCATTGATGCCGATATCGGCATAGGCCGCCTGAAGACCCCGGTTGTTCAGCAGCGCCACCTGAACCGCGGTGTCGGCATTAACCGACTTCTTGTGCACCAGGGCGTGGACGCGCTTGGAAACCGCCTTTGCCTGATCCTTGTTTTGAAGCCAGACCGCTTCCTTGCCTTTGGTGCTGATGGAGACGGATGCTGCGACGACGCCAAAACCGGCTTCTTTGGCCGAGTATCCGGCAAGCTCCTGATCGCTGACGCACCCGGCAAGGACCAAGGCTGCCGACGACGTGATCACTATGGATCTGGTTGTTCGCGAGATCCTCATGAGCCTTCTCCCGCGCCGGGAGCCTGGCTGTCATTCTGCTGACGCCAGGGTTTGGGATCCACGGGCACACGATGGGTGTATCCCTCAAGAACTGTGTGATGACGGGTGTTGCGAATGCCTGCGACGGAATCCGCCGGCGAGCTGCCCGGCATGATATCGGCAGGCCTGCCCGCAGCCGTGCAAGCGGCGAGCACCAGCGGCATTGCTGCCGCAAAGAGAGTACGAAACATGATTGTCCTACTGCGATAGAAGTGCGGTTGGCCGATTGAATCCGGCCACGGTGCCCGATAACGGGCGCAGCTACACTTCAGGCGCGCGGAGGACGTTCCGGCAATGCCATGGCCGAGACGACAAGGCCCAGCAAGGGTATGGTCTCGAAATTGTCGGGAATGAAGGCAGATTCGCTGAGCGGTTCAACCGAGCAGAGAGCAGAGGAACACGACATCGGACAGCACTGATCCTGCATGTTCGAATGATCAGTCTGCTGCTGATCCTGAACGGCGCCTGAGTGAAAATCCTTACCCTGATGATGGTTCATCATCGAATGGTCAGCGGATGCGCCGTTGCCGATGTGATGCATTCCGCTGCTGGCCGCTGCCGATCCAGCCATCGCCGCAGCATGCATGGCTCCCGGCACGATACTCGCAAATACGAGCATCAGTATCAGAAACACATGCCCGCGACCGGGTAGATGGCGACTAGACTTCTTCATCGCGAACAGTATTGCCCCAACAGATCTTGCAGGACAAGCGCTGCCCGCTTCACAAACCGGTGAGAATGCTGCTGGTATCGTTGCGCCTGTCCGGACATCAAATCAGTACACTCCATTGGCGCGCTGGAGCTCGCGTATATAGAGAACGATGCTGTCGAGCTCAGGATCGGTGATTCCTTCAACCGGCGGCATATTGCCGAACTGCCAATGATGCGCGCGCACCCCATTCCTGGCTGCGAGGTGGAATGACGCGTCCCCATGATGATTGGGTTCATAGATCTTGTGGATCAATGGCGGTGCAATTCCGTCCTGTCCGGCCGCGTTGCTGCCGTGACAAGAGCCGCACGACTGGTTAAACAGCTTTTCGCCCTTTTGAGCATCTGGCGACAGATCCGGAACCTGCACACTTGCCAGAGCGGCGCCGGTCGCGACCGGAGCAGATGGCGCGAGCACGCGGTAGAGCAGGATTCCGGCTCCAAGGATTGCCACGGCAATTACCATGTTCCGCATGTTCATACCCGGCTTCTCCCTGCGATCTCGTCGATGATCGGGCAGTCCGGACGATCATCACCGTGGCAATGATCGGCAAGGGTCTTGAGCGTGTTGCGCAGGGACTTGAGCTCCTTGAGCTTGCGGTCGATCTCCACGATTTTTTCCAGTGCCAGTGCCTTCACGTCAGAACTGGCCCGCTCCTTGTCTTCATACAACGAGAGAAGTGAGCGGCACTCATCAATGGTGAAGCCGAGGCTTCTTGAACGTTGAATGAAGGCGAGACGGTGAACATCGTTGCCGTCATAATCGCGATAACCATTGGTTGCGCGGGCCGGCTTGATGAGGCCGATATCCTCATAGTAACGGATTGTCTTGGCCGGAAGGCTGGTTGCGTCAGCTGCTTCACCGATGTTCATGTCCTGCCTCCCCGACTTGATGCCACATTGCGATCTGGACCACTCATAAGACTTCCACCTGCTGGAAGGTCAAGCGTCAAGCTTGACCGACCGGAGACGCAGCGCGTTGGAGATGACAGACACCGAAGACAGGCTCATGGCGGCTGCCGCAATCATCGGTGAGAGCAGCGTTCCGGTGATCGGATAGAGCAGTCCTGCGGCAACCGGCACGCCGACGCTGTTGTAAGCGAAGGCAAAGAACAGGTTCTGCTTGATGTTGCGCAATGTGGCCTCGGACAATCTGCGGGCTCGAAGAATGCCGCCAAGATCGCCCTTGAGCAAGGTGACGCCGGCACTCTCGACTGCCACATCGGCTCCGGTTCCCATGGCAATGCCGACTTCGGCGGCGGCCAGTGCAGGAGCGTCGTTGACACCGTCTCCGGCCATTGCCACCTTGTGCCCGGCGCGGTGCAACTCATCAACCAGCGCCTTCTTGTCCTCAGGAAGGACACCGGCACGCACTTCGTCGATGCCCAGCTGATCAGCCACCGCACGGGCCGTGGTCTCATTGTCACCGGTTGCCATGATGATCTTGAGACCAGCCTCATGCAGCGCCCTGATGGCATCACGCGTGCTTGCCTTGATCGGATCGGCAACAGCGATGAGGCCCGCAAGTTTGCCATCGATAGCGACATACATCGCGGTCTTGCCGTCCGAGCGAAGCGCGTGGGCCCGCTCATCGGCAACAGCGCAGTCGACACCGGCAAATTCCATCATTGCCGCATTTCCAAGCGCGAGTTTCCTGTCACCTGATCGGCCCGACACACCTTTACCGGTGACCGCCTCGAAGTCTGACACCGGTTTCGCCACGATCCCCCTCGTGGCGATGCCTTCTACAATAGCCTCGGCCAGCGGGTGTTCCGATCCTGATTCAATGCCGCTGACAAGTGCCAGCATTTCGGTTTCAGCAAATGCCCCGACGGTAACGACATCGGTCAGGCTCGGCTTGCCTTCGGTCAGTGTCCCGGTCTTGTCGACGACCAGCACATCAACCTTTGCCATGCGCTCAAGCGCTTCGGCGTCCTTGATCAGAACGCCTGCTTGAGCCCCACGGCCAGTGGCCGTCATGATCGACATCGGCGTGGCCAACCCCAAGGCACAGGGGCAGGCAATGATCAGCACCGAAACAGCCGAAACGATCGCGAATACAAAGGCCGGATCCGGTCCGATCAGCATCCAGATCACGAACGCCAGAACCGCAATGATGACCACAGCCGGGACAAAATAGGAGGCAACACGGTCGGCGAGTCCCTGGATGGGTGCGCGGGACCTCTGGGCGGATGACACCATGGCAACGATCCGCGCCAGCATGGTCTCGTCACCGACCTTCTCTGCTTGAATGATCAGCGATCCGTTCTTGTTCAGAGTGCCGCCGGTGACATGGTCGCCTTGAGCTTTTTCCACCGCGAGCGGCTCGCCTGTGAGCATGCTTTCATCAACCGAACTGCGGCCCTCGACCACGACAGCGTCCACCGGAATGGCTTCGCCGGGACGAACTCGCAGCCGGTCCCCACCAACAATGTTTTCGAGCGGCGCGTCATACTCCTCGCCATCCGGCAGGATGCGGCGGGCGGTCTTCGGCGCCAGATCAAGCAGTGCGCGGATCGCGTCGCCGGTGCGCTCGCGGGCTCTCAGTTCAAGCACCTGGCCAACGAACACCAGCGCAATGATCACCACTGCCGCCTCGAAATAAACCGGCATGTGGCCACCGGTCATTTGCAGCCCTGCCGGAAACAGATGCGGAAGGAAGGTCGCAATCGTGGAATAGAGATAGGCCGCACCGACGCCGATCATGATCAGCGTCCACATGTTCAGGTTCCAGGTCTTGATCGAGGTCCAGCCGCGGTGAAAGAACGGCCGCGCCGCCCAGACCACCACAGGCGTTGCCAGTGCAAATTCCAGATACAGGGCAAGCGTTTCGCCAAACCACTGGCGTATGGGAAGCCCAAGCATCGGCGCCATTGTCAGGATCAGCAGCGGAATTGCCGCGCCGGCGCTGACCCAGAGCCTGCGGGTAAAGTCCACCAGCTCATGGTTCGGACCGTCGGACACGCCATCCATTGGCTCCAGCGCCATGCCGCAGATCGGGCAGGTTCCCGGGCCTTCCTGCACGATCTCGGGATCCATCGGGCAGGTATACATGGCGTTTTTCGGAGCAGTCTTCTTCTTTCTGGCCTTGTTGCCCGAGAGATAGAAATGAGGATCGCGCTCGAACTTGTCGTGGCAGCCAGTCGAGCAGAAATGAAACGCGTCGCCCTTGTAGTCGAGCGTCGGCTTGCCATTGTCGAGGGCGACGTCCATGCCGCAGACGGGGTCCTTGACCTTGCCGTCGAGCGGTACGGTGGCCGCCTCAAACAGCGCGTCGGTGTCGACCGTCGGCTCCTCGCCGTGGTCTTCCGGATGCGGGTGCTTGCAGCTTTGATGATGGTCCATGATGCCAATCCTTCCTGACTTCAAATGACCCTAATTGTTCCAGTCACTGGAAGGTCAAGCGATGATTTCAGACTTTTTTTAAGGCTGGATGGAACCCTCCAGCACTGGAAGGTCGTTAAGCCCACACCAAAATACATGGAGGGTTGAATGGCATATTCACGATTTCTGGCAATGATTGCGACATCCGCGATCATCATGTACGGCCTGATGTACCTCAGCACCTGGGACATCAGCCACGTATGGTTCAGCCAGACCAGGATGTGGATGGCCCTGTATATGGGCACAGCAATGGCAGTGGTCATGCTGGCCTTCATGCTCGGAATGTACACGAACCGAAAGGCCAACATTGCGATCGTGGTCGGATCGGTGATCGCGTTCAGCGCGGGCCTTTACCTTGTACGGAGCCAGGACACAGTTGGCGACGTGGCCTGGATGAAGGCGATGATCCCGCATCATTCCATTGCCATCATGACAAGCACACGCGCCAATATCAGCGACCCTCGTGTGCGTGACCTGGCAGACGAGATCATTGAGGCCCAAAAGCGGGAAATTGCCGAAATGGAAGCCCTGATCACGGATCTGAATGGCGGCCCACCAGCAACACCGGAGATAGATGGCCAATAACACCGGGCTTTGCGGTAATGCAGCGTTCCGAACAGGGCGGTCAGTCTATCGTGCCGGTTTCGGCGGCATGGGTCGTTGAATCGGCAGCTAAACATTTTGATCTGTCTGAAGCCGACTGTCTGTTTCCGGCCCCCATTCCGCCATTCGTGCCCAGCACATCGAATGACAGCTCTCCGCCCTTCCAGGACCTGGCAGCGAAAGTAACCTTGTGCGTCTCAGCAGCTGCCAAGCGAAATTCTGCGAATGTCCGGTTTAGGGAAGCTTGTCTGTAGACGTGAGCGACCGCAACAACGGCGCGAAGCGGCCTTCGGTAGACAGTCTATGCGATGCGTACTGCGTTTTCCCCAGAGGTCTTAAACCTTATAGTGCTCTGCAAATCAGCACTTGTCGTTTACTGGCGCGGGGAGGTGATCACCGCTAGGAACATGGCAGCGACGATGCTGAGAGCGATACCAGCCAACGCCCATGGGGGTTCACGCCCGAATGCCAAAAGGGCAAGCGTAAAAAGAGTCAGAATTATTGCTTTCCAAGTCACACTGAAATTTTAGCTGCGCGTCACGATTTCGCAAGACCAATCGGAATGCAGCTACTGTTGGCGATGAGAAGTTGGAACTGATTTTCCTACCGTTTTTGCTACGGTAACGTCAAACGGCGAAATATTTTTAGTTTATAATTACATATACTTAGCTGAACAATAGAGCGAGCATGGTGGATGTCGGGCGCCCACTATTTCCAAATAGTTACAAGACTTCTCAACTTAGCCATTGCGGAAAAGCAACCACCGAAACCGTTCCGGCAGATAGAGCCGCGCAGCCGGCTGGGTCAACGCCGGAATGACCATCAGCGGCGAACCTTTCGGAAGCGCAATTCGAGACTTGGCCCCGCCTGATTGAACCTCCGCTGGTAGCCGGTATTGTGCCTACGCCCTATCCCTTCTGGCAAATCGGACTACGCATACAGGACCGCAGAAGCGCTAGCGTTGCGCGACCTTTGCGCTTTTGAAAAGCGACGGGAATTCGCGTGGGTGCGATCGCCAGTACTGTTTGGGTGCGCTGACCTGTGCCCCAAGGGCTGCGGCGGCATGCCACGGCCAGTGCGGATCGTAGAGAATCCCCCGGGCCAGCGCGATTGCGTCTGCGTCACCATTTTGCAGGATTGCTTCGGCCTGTTCGGGACCGGTGATGAGGCCGACGGCGATGGTTGGCAGGCCGGTTTCAGCCTTTATCCTGGCTGCGAACGGCACCTGAAAGCCGGGCCCGACCGGGATCTGCTGCTTGGGGGAAACGCCGCCTGTGGTGACATGGATCGCGGCGCAGCCGCGATCCTTCAGGGCGGCGCAGAGCGCAAGGCTGCTTTTCAGATCCCAGCCGCCTTCCACCCAGTCGGTTGCCGACACCCGTATCCAGACCGGCATCTCAGCAGGAACCGCGGCCTTGACTGCGTCGAACACCTCCAGTGGAAACCGCATCCGGTTCTCTAGCGTGCCGCCATAGGCGTCGGTGCGCTGGTTCGACAACGGTGAGAGAAACTGATGCAGCAGATAACCATGGGCCATATGCACCTCGATGCCGCGGAAACCGACACGCGCGGCCCTTTTCGCCGCGCCCACGAAATCGTCGCGGACCCGCGCCAGGCCGGCGTCATCGAGTGCATCCGGCACATCCTCGCCCTCTGCATGCGGCACCGCAGACGGAGCTTCCGCTTTCCATCCCCCGGCTTCGCCCGGCAGGATCTGCGCTCCGCCGTCCCAGGGAGCCCGGCTCGATCCCTTGCGCCCCGCATGCGAGAGCTGGATGGCCAACGGCATCTCCGACTGCATGACGACCGCGTCCATCACACGCCCCAGCGCCGCCTCGTTCTCATCCGAGTAAAGCCCCAGATCCTGTGGCGAGATGCGCCCCTCCGGCGAGACCGCGGTGGCCTCGATGATCAGGAGCCCCGCTCCTGACAAAGCCAGATTGCCCAGATGGATCAGATGCCAGTCCTGAGCGCTGCCATCGACGGCGGAATACTGGCACATCGGCGCGATGATGATCCGGTTTTCAAGCTCAAGCGCGCCGAGTTTCAGTGGTTCAAAAAGATGGCTCATCCGTTCAGTTCCCGATGTTCAAATGTTTGCGAAATCATGTTCCGGGCACGCAGCCCCTGGCATCATGCCAACCGAGTGTGCCGGCGTTGCTGGCAGCAACTGGACTGCCCATGCTCAGGACCCTTTCCGGAAATCCGGCGACCGGCGTTCGAGGAAGGCACTCACCCCTTCGCGCCCCTCGGCGCTTTCTCCTGCAATCGCGATCGAGGACAGTTCCCGGTCCATCTGGCTGGCAAGCCCCGACGCGAAGCTTTCGTGCAGCAATTTGCGCACAGCGCCCATCGACGCCACCGCACCGGATGCCAGGCGACCCGCCAGGTCAGCGCCGTCGCGCTCCAATGCCGCTTCCTCCACCACGCGGGTGACAAGGCCGATGGCGGCTGCCTCCACTGCATCGACGCGACGGTTTGTCAGGATGATATCCTGCGCCAGACGCATCCCCACGAGGCGCGGCAGGAGCCATGTCATCCCGCCATCCGGCGTCAGCCCGATGCCCAGATAGGCCGCGGTGAAATGCGCCGACGGAGCGGCGAGAACGATATCGCCACTGATTGCCATGCTCAGTCCCGCTCCCGCCGCTGGACCGTTGACCAGGCAGATCATCGGTTTCTTCATCGACGCCAGGATCGTCATCGCCTGGTGCAATGTGCCCGCCAGCCGCCCGAGAAATGCCGCGATACTTGCGCTGTTGCCGGCAAAATCAGCCACATCGCCACCGACACAGAACATCTTGCCCGCACCGGTCAGCACCACGCACCGAACTTCGGGATCGTTGGCACAGCGCAGGGCCGCGTCCAGAAACGCATCGGCCATCGGCTGGTTGAGCGCGTTGCCCCGCTCGGGGCGGTTCAGCGTGATGCGTGCAACGCCATCTGTCACACCGAGAAGAACCGGATTCGTCATGCACACTCCTCCGCGGCGTCCACCGCCAGCTTGACCAGTTTCGGGTAGTTCTGCACCCGCGCCACCGAATGGGCCGAGGCCGCGGAACCGCGGATCACGCGCCCCTTGATGCCGTGGAAAATGGCCGCCATCCGAAAGAAATTGAAGGCGATGTAGAACGCGTAATCCGGGATAGATGTACGGTCGGTGGCGGCACAGTATTGCGCGACATATTCCGCTTCGGTGGGAATGTTCAGGCTGGCCGGATCGACATCGCCCAGCCCGGCGACGATTTCCGGCGGCATCCGGTACATCATCGCGTGATAGGTGAAATCTCCCAGCGGGCTGCCCAGCGTCGAGAGCTCCCAGTCGAGAACTGCGATCAGGCGCGGTTCGGACGGGTGAAAGATCAGGTTGTCGCAGCGGAAGTCGCCATGGACGATGCTTGTTTCGTCATTTTCCGGAATGGCCGTCGGCAGCCAGTCGATCAGCCTGTCCATGCCCGGGTCTCGTCCGGCGTCGGTATCGGCCAGATAGGACCGGCTCCAGCGGCTGATCTGCCGCTCGAAATAGTTGCCGCTGCGGCCGTAATCGCCAAGCCCGACCGTTTCGGGATCGATCCGGTGCAGCCGCGCCAGCGTTTCATTCATCGCCGAGAAATAATGCGGACGGTCCTCGGCCGGCACCTCCGGAAAAGTCGCATTCCAGAAGATCCGCCCCTCGACCATGTCCATGACAAAGAACCAGCTGCCGATGACGCTGTCATCGGTGCACAGGGCATGGACCCTGGCCACCGGGAAATCCGCGCCGGCAAGAGCCGTCAGCACGCGCGCTTCGCGATCGACGGCATGAGCCCCCTTCGCCAGTTGTCCCGGCGGCTTTCGCCGCAGCACATAGGTCTTTCCGGGCGTGACGAGCTGATAGGTCGGGTTGGATTGACCACCCTTGAACTGACGCACCGACAAGGGCCCTTCGAAGCCCTCCACATGCTCCGTCATCCACCGTGCCAGCGCAGCCTCGTCAAAACCGAAACCATCGCGTACGGGCGTCGTGCCGGAGTTGGCGGCAGCGCTGGCGGCGGCGGATGTCATACCGCATGCTCCGCTTTCCAGTCCCGCTTGATCTTCTTGGCCAGGCTCCATTTGTGAACCTCGGTCGGACCGTCGTAGATCCTGAAGGCACGGATTTCGCGGAACACCTGCTCGACCATCGTATCGGCGGTCACGCCCTGCCCGCCCATGCACTGCACGCAGCGATCGGCCACGCGCATCAGCGCCTCGGACACCGCGACCTTTGCCATCGAGCTCTCGGCGCCGCCCTGGGCGCCACTGTCGAGCACATCGGCGCACCAGTAGATCATCAGTTCCGCCTGTTTGAGGTCCATCAGGTTCTCGGCCAGCATGAAGCCCACGCCCTCATGATCGACCAACAGCTTTCCGAAGGCCATGCGGCGGTTGGCATAGTCGGTGGCGATCTCGTGGGCGCGCACGCAGGCGCCGAGCCAACGCATGCAATGGCTCAGACGCGCCGGCGCCAGCCGGACCTGGGCGTATTTGAAGCCTTCACCGGACTCGCCCAGCATCTGGTCTGCCGGAATCCGCAGATTGTCGATCGAGATCACGGCATGGCCGCCGGGCATCGAATTGTCGATGGTGTCCATCACCCGTTCGATCCGGATCGCGGGGTTGGGAAGATCGACCAGGAACATGCAGGCGCCGTCGTCGGATTTGGCCATGATGATGCCCATGCCCGCGCCGTCTGCGCCGGTGATGTAGGTCTTGCGGCCATTCACGACCCAATGATTGCCGTCCATCTTGCAGGTGGTCAGCATCATCGACGGATCCGAGCCGGCGCCGCCGTCCTCGGCGGGCTCGGTCATGAAGAAGGCGGAGCGCATGCTACCGTCCACCATCCGCGTCAGAAAACGCTCTTTCAGCTCCGGCGAGGCGACCTTGCCGAGTAGAAACATGTTGCCTTCGTCGGGCGCGCAGGTGTGGCAGGCCAGCGGCCCCAGTATCGACAGGCCCGAGCGGATCAGCACAGCCGCGGTTTCACGTTGTGTCAGATGGTCGCCATCATCAAGTATGTGCGGGGTCATGAGGCCTTCCGCGCGCGCCAGCGCTTTCAGCTCATCGGCCAACTCCTCCGAAGGACCATGTGCGCCAAGGCGCCGGTCGCGCTCAAAAGGAACGACCTTCCCGCGGACAAAATTTTCGACCTTGTCGGCAATCTCGAGTGCCCGGGCCGACACCCCTTCTCTTTGCAGCAATTTGCTCATATCGGTTCAATCCTGGTTCTGGCTGCCGGTGGCTTGGTCCAACCGGCGTGCCGTGGCTAAAAAAGGTTCATCACCCGCACAATTTTTCGCGCAGCGGAGGAAATCATGGATCGACAAAGCCCAGCTCTTGCTTGATCTGGCGCTTGAGGATCTTGCCATTGGCATTGCGCGGCAACGGGGTGTCGCAAAGCGTGTAGCTTTCGGGGCACTGGTAATCTGCAAGCTGGGCCGCGCACTGCGCCGACACCGCGGTTTCCGTGGCCACCTGCGGATTGACCGACAGCACCGCATGGACGCGTTCGCCGAGGATCGGACAGGGCTTGGCCACGACTGCGGCTTCGATCACGCCGGGACAGGCGGTCAGCACGCTTTCCACCTGAGCGGTGAACACCTTGTAGCCGCCGCGGTTGATCATGTCCTTCTTGCGATCATGGACGTGGACAAAACCCTCCGCATCCACCGCGCCGATATCGCCCGACTTCCAGAACCCGGCGGAAAACTCGCGCGCATCGGCCTCCGGGTTGCGCCAGTATCCCGGCACCACCATAGGACCCCTGATCCACAGCTCTCCATCCTCGCCGACAGGGGCCTCGCGCCCGGTGTCATCCATGACGCAGATCTCCGCTCCCGGCATCGGCCGTCCCACCGACAGCCGCCGGGTCGCGGTCTGGTCGGCAGGCATGATCGTTGCCGGAGAGGTGGTTTCCGTAGCCCCATAGGCGTTCATCAGCCCCAGTCCGGGCAGCGCGTGGGACAGCCGCTCGATGGTCGCGGCCGGCATTGGTGCTCCGCCATAGCCGCCGACACGCCAGGCCGACAGGTCATATTCGCTCAGATCGGCCTGATGCAGGCAGAGATTGTACATGGCAGGCACCATCAGCGAGCAGGTCATGCCTTCACGGGCGGCGCAGTCGAGAAAGCGTGCAGCCTTGAACTCGCGCATGACGACAATGCTGCCACCGGCGCGGACCAATGAGTGAATGCCCGCCACCAGCCCGGTGACATGGTTCATTGGCACGACCACGATGGTCTTGTCGGCCGGCCCCAGCCGCATGGTGTTGAGGTAATTGGTTGCCGAATGAACGATTCCGAGACCGGTCAGCATCGCCCCTTTGGGCACGCCAGTGGTGCCGGAGGTGTAAAGGATGGTGGCGACCTCCTCTTCCCCGACATCGGCAGCTTGCCGCAGGGGCTCCGACCGGCGCAGGCTGTCGTAATCGGCAAATCCCGGGGCCTCTCCGACCGCAATACGGGCCTGCAAATGCGGAGTCTCGTCCGGTGGCGGCACGAGACCGGTGAACTCCGCTTCCACCACCAGCGCGATGGCTTCCGAATTGACCAGAGCATGCAGAATACCCGGCATCTGATCGCGGATGCTCAGCGGAACGGTCACGGCGCCAAGCCGGGCTGCAGCATAGGTAACCACCACGAAGGCCATGCCATTGCCAAGCAGCATGGCCACCCTGTCGCCGTGCCTCACGCCCTTCGCCGCCAGGCCGGCAGCCACGCGCCCGACCTCGTTGTCGAGACGCGCATAGCTCCACCGCGTCTCGTCGCAGATCAACGCATCGTTTTGCGGATAGCGCGCCACGGCATCTGCCAGAAGCGCATGCACATTGCACGGGCGGTCTGCGTAGCATGCGACGACCCGGTTGCCGTAGTGGAGTTCCCGGCGCAATGGCAGATCAATGCTCATGCCGCGGGTTCCCTCTCGCGAGATCCGGCCAAATGCCCTGCCCCGCACGCATCGGCCCGCTGGCCGCTCATCATGAGGACTGTCATGTGGCCGGTCATGGGGATTGCCTCAGCTCGACCAATCGGCTGCTCGCGCCTGCGATCGGCTCGTCCAGCGGCAGGCCTGCATGAATGTAGCCGCGTCTGAAATCGTCGATATGGCGTGCCATCCAGGTGCGCGCGGTGTCGGGATCCTTCACCCGGATCGCCTCGATCACGTGATGATGCGCGATGACCTGGCGTGACATGGCTTGCGGAAGTTTCGGGATCAGCACATCGATCCCGCTATAAAGCAGGAAGCCGATGGGTTCGCGCGCCATCTGCAGCACGCGGTTCTTGCTGGCGGCGGCCACACGGGAATGAAAGGCCGTATCGATCTCGGCCGTGGCCTGGCCCTGTCCCTGGGCGGCCAGCAGCGCCTGCTGGATCTCGTCGAGAGCCGCCACGTCCTCGGCATCCGCATGTCTGGCCGCCAGTTCCGCGGCCAGCGGTTCGGTGGCGATGGCGACGTGCCACAGCTCATCGAAGGTGACATCAAGCATGCTCAGCGCGCGTGTCTGCCGCGAGGAGAGCTCTTCCATTCGCGGGATACTGACCACCATCTTGCGCGGCGAAATACGGCGCACGAAGCCTTCGCTTTCCAGCCGGCGTATCCCCTCGCGCACGGTGGAGCGATTGACGTTGAACATGCTGGCCATCTCGACTTCGCCCGGAAGCCGGTCACCGGGCTTCAGGGAGGCGCTGAGGATTTGAGCTTCGATCTCGGTCGAGACCTGCTCATAGGCATGCTGGACGCGAAGGGGTTTGGGTTTGAGCGGCATAAGGGAACTATCTCTTTAAATCCTGGCCTGGACGGCAGGACCTTGCAGGAACCAGGGATGGGGGGTTGGCTCTCATACCCTCTCCGCAAGGGTTGCATCAATAACGTTCACCTTGATGATCTCGCCGCGTTCGATGACGCTCTCGCGCTGAAGCAGGTCGAGCGAGTGGCTGAGCTCGGACTGCGCGATCAGCACAGACAGCCCCTCTCCCTTCAACGAGGTGATGACTTCTGAAATCCGCTTGGCCAGTGCGGGCGCCACACCCTCGAACGGTTCATCGAGCAGGAGCAATTTGCGGCCTGCAATCAGGGCCCGTCCCAGCGCCACCATCTTTTGTTGGCCACCGGAGAGCAAAAGCGCCTTGCGCGGCGCCATCTTGGTCAGTTCAGGCATCAGGTCATAAACGAACTCGAGCCCCTTCTGGCCGTCAATCGCCTGATTGGCCCAGGCCGGCAGAAGCATGTTCTCCTCGACCGTGAGATCGGGTACCAGGCGGCGATCTTCCGGCATGTAGCCGAAACCCAGCCGCGCGCGGTCACGAGGCGGCATGTCCGTGATGTCCTCGCCGTCCCACACCACCTTGCCGGCCGCCATCCTGGCAAGCCCGGTGATGGTGCGCATGACCGTGGTCTTGCCCGCCCCGTTGCGACCGACAAGCCCCATGCGTTCGCCGGTGCCAACCTCAAGACTGACGCCGCGCAGAATGGGTGCGGCCTGGATGCTGACTTCAACATTTTCAAGTTTCAGTGTCATGCCGGGGCTCCCGTCACGTAGCGCTGCACTTCGGGGTCCGAAAGAACCTCGCCGGGCGCATCATCGGCGATGATCCGTCCATCGTAGAACGCCAGCACGCGTTCCGAGTATCGGGTCACGATATCCATGTCATGCTCGACGAAGATGATGGTCACGCCCGTGGACCGCAGGGCCTCCATCACCAAATCCATGATCGGAAACTTTTCGTCCGCCGCGACGCCCGATGTCGGCTCGTCGAGCAACATGATCTGCGTGTCTCCGGCCATGGCCATGGCAATGTCCAAGAGCTTCTTGACCCCGCCGGACAGTTCCGGAACCAGCCGGTCCCGGTGTTCGGCGATATTGAAGCGCTCGAGCGTGGCAATCGCGCGCTCCCGCGCCTCGGCGCTGTGAGCCCGGCGCAGGAAAGAGGGGCCCGAGCGGCCATGGATCGCATCGGCCACCAGCATGTTTTCCTCGACCGTGAGTTCGTTGCACAGCTGCGCGATCTGGAACGACCGGTGAATGCCCATCCGCGTGATCTGGCGCGGTGCCATCCCGGCGATGTTGCGATTGCCAAAATTGATCGTGCCGGAATCGGGCTTGATATAGCCGGTCACCATGTTGACGAAGGTGGTCTTGCCCGCGCCGTTGGTTCCGATCAGCGAATACACACCCCCTTCAGGCACCGTTACCGAGATATCCTGGGCCGCCGTCACCGCCCCGAAGGATTTCTGCAGATCGCGGACTTCGAGAACACCCTTGCTCATGCCGCGTTTCCTTTCCGACGGTTGACCAGCGACCCCAGCCCGTTGGGCAGGACGACAATCACGATCAGCAGGAAGATGCCGAGCGCCAGTTGCCACGTGTTGGGGAAGTAGAGGTTCGAAAACGAGCGCACCATTTCGAGAATGATCGCGGCGACGAAGACCGCCGGCACCGACAGGTAGCCCGCCAGAATCGCCACGAACACAAACTCGCCCGAGGTGGTCCAGAAGGCAAATTCCGGATCGACATGGCCCAGAGCCAGCGCCGCGATGGTTCCGCCAATGCCGCCCAGCACGGCGCCAAAGACGTAATTGTAGGTCATGACGTTGCGCACCGAGGCGCCGAGGTATTCGACCCTGAGTTCGTTGTCGCGGGTGGCGAGCGTGATCAGCCCCCGCTCACTGTCAAAGTAGATGCGCATCAGCGCACCGGCGATCACCACAATCGCAACCACGTAGATATAGAGCGCCGTCTGCAGCGTCCGGCCTTCCGGCGCCCAACCCAAGAACGTCGGCGCGGCGATATTCAGGCCGTCGGTCCCGCCGATGACGCTCATCTTGGAGAGCGAGCCGTAAAGCACCATCGACAAGGCCAGTGACAGCATCGCAAAGAAGATGCCGCGATAGCTCGACAGCAGCGGTCCAAAGGCCATCCCGACCAGAAGACAGACCGCCGAACTCAGCAGGGTCAGCACAAAGATATCGGAGACACCGAAACTGTTGGCGACAAGGGTCGCCGTATAGGCGCCAAGGCAGTAATAGAGCCCCTGCCCGAACGACACGACGCCGCCGCGCATCATGCCGACAATGCCCAGGCATACCAGTCCCTTGGCCAGAGCCATGGCAAACAGGAACATTGCCCAGTCCGGCAGGATCACCGATCCCGCCGCGAGCACGACAAAGGCGACGACGGCCGCGAGGATGAGATTGGACCGCATCAGATTTTCCTCGCCTGGGTTTTCGCAAACAGCCCCTCAGGCCTAAACAGCAGGACGATTGCCATCACGAAATAGATGATGAAGAGCTCGGCCTCGGGCATCAGGTGAACCGACGCCGCACGGCTGATCCCGACCATCAGCGCACCGATGGCAGCACCTGGAACGGATCCGAGTCCGCCGATGATCACGACCGCGAAGGCGACGATAACGACATTGACCCCCAGACCCGGTGTCACCGAGATCATCGGCGCGGTCAGCGCGCCGCCAAGGGCTGCAAGAAATGTCCCGGCCATGAAGGCAGCCAGATAGATGCGCTGCACGTTCACGCCCATGGTCTGGCTCATCTCGGAATCATGAATGACCGCCAGCACAACCTTGCCGGTCCGGGTCTTGTTGAGCGAAAGCCACACCGCCAGCCCGACGATGATTGCCGCCGCGATCACCGCGAAATCGTAACCGACATAAAAGAGCGGCCCGATCTCGACGTCTCCGAGCAGCGTATAGGGCTCATAGACGAAATAGGGGTTCACCCCCCAGATCAGCTTCATGATGTCCTCGAGAATGAGAAAGACGGCATAGGTCACCAGCACGTTCAGCACCTCGTCGCGGCCGTAGAAAAACCGCAGCAAGCCGCGCTCCAACAGCGGGCCAATCACCAGCGCGACCAGCACGGCCGCCAGGATCATGGCCACGTAGCTGCCGTAGGGATAGGCCTCCCCGCCGAGGGCGAAATAGGCTCCCACCATCGAGGCCGATGCATAGGCGCCAATGGCGTAGAGGCTGCCATGGGCAATATTGAGAATGTTGAGCACGCCGAAGACGAGCGTCAGGCCGACGGAGACGATAAACAGCCAGCCGGCGTAAATGAGTCCATCAACAAGAATGGTTGCCGCAAGATCCATGGGTCAGAGGTCCGAGCGCTTTTTCATGGGAAGGGTCCCCGCCGCATCGCTGCGACGGGGATGTTGAGGTCAGAGGTGTCAGTTGCACAGCGCGCCGGGGAAACCCTGCGCGAGCCAGTCCTGAGACTTCATGCCTTCCGGCGGATTGACGCAACGGGCATCGTAATACTCGACGTCGACCAGCTCCATCTTGCCCGCTTCGGCGTTCCACTTGGTGGTGCCGATCGCGTTGGGCTGGATCGCCTGATGACCATCTGCGAGCACCATTTCGATGTGGCCGGAGGGAGCATCCCATGAAAGCCCCTTCATGGCCGCAGCCAGCTCTTCGCTCGAGGGCTTCTTGCCGCCATTGTCGGCCATCGCCTTTTCGATCGCTGTCTTCAGGCCGAACAGCGCCTGCCACATCCGGAAGGGCGCCTGAACCGGGAACGTCTTGTATTCCGCCTCATAAGCATCCCACATCGTGTCGGTCAGTTCCTTCAGCTCACCGCCACGCGCATGGGCCGCCAGCCCGTTGACGCCGCGCGCGCCAAGGAAAATGCCGTCGGGCATCTTGTTCTGAAGCTGCGGAATGACGTGATCGCCCGCCGCCAGAGCCAGTTGCGACCGCTTGTGAAGACCACGCGCGGTGGCCTGGATCAGGAAGCCCTGCAGATCACCGCCCCAGTTCGAGGAATGAACCAGCGCCGGCTTCTCACGCAGAAGTGCCGAGATTTCCGTTCCGTACTGGCCTGCGCCAAATTTCGGGAACAGCGCGGTTTTGACTTCCGCATCAGGGTAGAGCTGCTTCATCGCCCCGGTAAAGTCGGCCCAGCTGTCCTGTCCCCAGGCGTAATCCTGATTCAGGCCGGCAAAGCTCGGGACATCGAAATTGCGGGATTTGAGGTAGCGGGCAAGGCTCACATTATCCATCGTGGCATGCGCCGCGGTGCGGAACACATACTCGTAACTGCCGTCCTCGAAGACGCGCGGCGTGCCGCAGTCATAAAGGATCGTGAAGGCCTTGAGTTCATCTGCGACGGGCGGCACGGCCAGGCAATCACCCGAGGATACGTAGCCGACAACCGCGTCGACTTCTTCACGCTGCACGAGATTGCGGAATTCCTGCACCTGCTTGGTGGCCCCGCCGGCTTCGTCGACGATGACCACCTCGATGTTCATCCCGCCAAAGCCCTTGGTGTCGTAGGGCGCGGGCAGTTTGCCGCCCTCGTTGAGCATATCCACCAGCAGCTTGCCGCCATTCCAGGCGGGCACGCCAAAGCTTTCGGCCGCCTGTCCCGACAGGAACGTGATCACGCCGATCTTGAAAGTATCATCCGCGGCCACCGCAGGCCCGGCCATGCCGGCAATCAGTGTCGTGGCGGCCAAAGCACCGCCTATCTTGGATTTCATCATCTTCATTGTCTCCTCCCTGAGTAATCTCCGGACGGGGCAATCAATGGAAGCTATGTGTCGCGGCAGCGCTCCTCCTCACGCAGCGCTGCAACAACCCCTCCCCATCGCACCCAGACTAACGTCTTTAGTGTCCGATTGTTGGACACTAAAGACTATATTCGCATGGCGTCAACCCGAACCTAGCGGCCGGGGCAAAAGAGGCTCTGCAACAGACCTGAACAGACTAACCCCAAATCGCGGACTCCATGGGGAGCAGGACAGTGGAACCAGAGCACCGGGACCGCTGGATGCAACGCAGAAGCCGCGGCAGATCAGATAAGCCTACTGGCGATCACTGTCCTCTCATGCGCACCAACTCATTGCGCCATCCCCCTTTTGAGCTATGTCCAAGCGCAATTTCGGGTGGTGTCGTGTGACGAGTGTCAGGGCCAAATGGGCTGCAACCAGAGTGATGAGCGCGGCAGGATCGCTGAGCGCTCGCAACTCACGTATCCGAGAGGTGTCGCGTCAGGCTCGCACCGTCGAACCCTCCAAGGCCGGCCGAAAGCGCCTCTGCGTAGCTCTTTCGGGTTGCTTCCGATAGCGGCATGCGGCGCCCGGCGAGCGCCGCCTGGCGGAGCGCAAGTTCGAGGTCCTTCGCGAGGCCGGCAATATCGAAAGTGCCCTTCTGGTCCGTCCCGTTCAAAGTGTCGACAACGACTTGCGCGCGGTTTTTCAAGACTGTCGGTCCGGCCGAGCTGTCGGCGATCAGAGAGACCGCCGTGCTGGCGGCAATGCCGGAGCCCTCCAGCATGGTCAACGCTTCCGCCAGTGTTTTCCAGTAGATGGCGAGCGGCAGGTTCACGGCGAGCTTCATCTGGGCGCCGGAACCAGCCGGGCCAAGGTGCTCCACGCGCCGGCAGAGTTGCTCCAGAACGGGTTTTGCCCGCGCGAAGGCGGCATCCGTCCCCCCTGCCATGCCCAGGAGCTGCCCCTTGAGTGCAGGACCGACTGTTCCACCGACGGGGCAGTCGACGAAATCGGCGCCCGCGGCGGTGATCTTTTCGGCAAGCGCCCGCGTCTCGTCCGGGAGCAGGGTCGACAGGTCGACAATGAGCTTTCCGGCGATGCCGGCGCGGATCAGTTCGGCCGTTGCCGCCTCCACCGCTGCGGCATCCGTGAGCGAGACCAGGATCGTATCGGCGGCCGCCACAGCGGCCAGATCGGCTGCGATCTTCGCACCAGCCTCCGCCGCAGCCACCGTCCGCGACAAGGTCCGGTTCCAGACAACAACGTCGTAATCAACCTCGATCAGGCGCTTGGCGTAGGCAGTACCCATTCGGCCGGTGCCGACAATTGCGATTGTGGTCATTTTGGCTCTTCCTTGTCCAATCCGAGGATCTGAAGTGTTGTCTCTCCCGCGCGCAGTCGTTCCATCATCAGCGCCTCTTTGGCTGCGCGCGCCTCTGCCGCGGCGAGAGCGGCGTCAACGGACCCGCCCGGCAATGCTATGACCGCGTCTGCGTCAGCCACAATCATATCGCCAGGGGCGATCCGGACCCCACCGATGAGCACCGTCACGTCGATTTCGCCGCTGTCGCGTTTCACGGTGCCGCGTATGTCTATCCCACGCGAGAAAACCGGAAACCCCAGGGCCGCGATCTCTGCGGTGTCGCGCACGGCCCCGTTAATCACCAGTCCCGAGATGCCGCGAAGCTTGCAGGCCAGTGCCATGATCTCGCCGAATGGTCCGCTGTCGATGCTTCCACCACAATCCGCCACGATCACATCGCCGGGCGACGCCGCGGCGATGGCATGATGCAGGGCGAGGTTGTCCCCGGCCGGAAAACGCACCGTTCGCGCGGGTCCGGCGACACGCATCCCCGGCGCAATGGGCCGCAGACCGGCCAGCACGAGCCGGGCTTCAGCGCAAGCTTCGGCAACCGTTGCCGTGCCGAGCGCTTCGAAACGCGCGGCGGTGGTCACGCAGCGGGGCCTCCGATGCGCACCTGCATGGGCGAAAGCCCGTCAACCGAACAGTCGAGAACATCACCCGTGACGACCGCACCGACGCCGGCCGGCGTTCCCGTCATGATGATGTCGCCGGCTGTCAATTTTTGCTGCTCGGAGAGCTTGGCGATGATTTCGTCGATCTTCCAGATCAGCAGCGAGATGTCGGCGTCCTGCCGGGTCTGACCGTTCACCGCGAGCCGCACGTGCCCGGTGGTCATCACACCCGTCTCCTCGACGCGGCTGACCGGACCGACGGGCGCGGAGTGATCGAACCCCTTCGTGACCTCCCACGGCAGCCCCTTTGCCAGCGCCTCCGCCTGATGATCGCGCCGGGTCATGTCGAGGCCGACCGCATAGCCGAAAATGTGTTTTGATGCTTCGGCCCTGGGTATGTTGTAGCCACCCGACTTGAGCGCGACCACGAGTTCGCACTCGTAGTGAAAGTTGTTTGTGAAAACCGGATAGGGGATTTCACCTCCATTTCGCACGATCGCGTCCGATGGCTTCATGAAGATCACCGGCGGGTCTCGCTCGTCCTGTTTCATTTCCTGAATGTGGGCGACGTAATTCTTGCCGATGCAGTAAATGCGCCTGACCGGGAACTTCTCATCGGAACCGGTAATGTCGAGATATGCCTGCTTGGACGGCGAAATGGCATAGGCGGTCATGGGGTTTGTCCTCGAGGTTTCGACAGATGAGCGTGCGGGGTCGCCTGCCTGATGGTTTGTGATCTGGACAGAATTTCCCGTATTCGTCACCAGATCAAGATATAAAACCAATATTTTTCGTGTTTTATATATTATCTGGCTTTTTCAGCGAAGTCATGTAGTTTCGAAAACGGACCGTTGGGTCTCAGTACTCCAGCGGAAACCGCAAAAACGATAGGGAGGACTACCAAATGACCATTCGTGCCCAAATGTCCCGCCGTGGTTTCGGCAAACTGACTATGGGCGGCATCGCCGCCGCAACTGCCATCGGCTTGCCGTCAATCGTACGTGCTCAGACAGCGATCACCTTCGCGGTACCCAATCCTTCGGCGCTGACCTGGCTGCCCTACTGGGTGGCTGTGGGCGAAGGCTATTTTGCAGACGAGGGGCTCACGCCCACGCTCGAAGCGATCGACGGCTCGTCTGCCGTCCTTCAGGCGATGGCGGCCGGTCAGGCACAAATTGGCGCCCCCGGCCCCGGCCCCACCCTTGGCGCCCGCGCCCGGGGCGTTGATGTGAAGTTCCTCTACAACCTCTACCCCAAGTCGGTCTTCGGCTTGCTCGTCAAGGCCGACAGTGCCTACCAGACCCCCGCCGACCTGAAAGGCACAGTCGTCGGCGTCGGCACTGCAGATGGGGCCGAAGTTTCGTTCACCAACTCGATCATGTCCGATCTCGGCATGAAAGCCGGGACCGATTTCACCTACCTGCCGGTCGGTGACGGCGGCACGGCAGCGGTCGCTTTCCTGCGCGATGAGGTCAATTCCTACGCCGGCGCGGTGTCAGATGCGGCAATTCTGGCGGCTCGCGGTCTCGACCTCAGGGAGATCACGCCCGAGCAGTATCTCGGCTTCTTCGGCAACGGCATCGCGATGCTTGAAAGCCAGATGTCAGCCACGCCGGATCTCGCACCGAAATTCGGTCGGGCGCTGGTTCGGGGCATGAGGTTTGCCTCCGATCCAGCCAACAAGGACGCCGCGCTGAAGCACTGCGCCGCCGGCAATCCTCAGGAAGGCGAGCAGGATTATGCGGCGTCGCTGTTTGACGGCGTCGTCGGCCGGATGACCCCGACTGATGCCTACAAGGACCAGGGATTCGGATACCAGCCGCCCGAGCATTGGCAGGAAATTCACGATTCCGCTGTCGCCTCCGGGGCACTCTCGGAAGCTCTGCCTGATCTTTCGGCAGTCTACACCAATGACTTCGTAGCAGGCTGGAACGCCTGACGTTCATGGTGGAGCACCTAACCTTGAATCCCGAACCGGTCGCGCACGGGGCGCGGCCGGTGTACCAGATAGAGCGCCTGTCGAAGACCTATGCCCGCAACCGTCTCGTCGCGCTCTCCGACGTGAATCTGACGATCCACAAGAGCGAATTCGTCTCGGTGATCGGCTCTTCGGGATGTGGAAAATCGACGCTGCTGAAGATCATGGCCGGTCTGCTGCCGCCCACCACCGGGCGTGTTGTGCTTGAGGGGCAGCCCGTGGTCGGTCCGAGGCGGGATATCGGCATGATGTTCCAGCAGGCGACGCTTCTGCCGTGGAAGACCACGATCGAAAACATCGTCATGCCGATCGAGATCCGCGACGGGCGAGCCGCCGCTCGTCAAGCGCGCGACCGGGCCACAGACCTTCTCGAACTGGTCGGCCTCGGAGATTTCGCCAATGTCTACCCGGGCGAACTGTCGGGAGGCATGGCGCAGCGCGCCTCCATCTGCCGGATGCTGGTGAGTGATCCGGCGATGCTGCTGCTCGACGAGCCTTTCTCGGCGCTCGACGAACTGACCCGCGACTTCATGAACATGGAGTTGCAGCGCATCTGCACGGAACGCGGCGCCACGGCGTTTCTGGTCACCCACTCGCTTGCCGAAGCCGTGTTTCTTTCCGACCGTATCCTTGTCATGAAGGCCCGGCCGGGGCATATCGTCGAAGATGTCCGAATCGATTTGCCGCGTCCCCGCACTCTGGAGATGATCAACACGCCGCGCTTCGGAGAGATTGTGGCGCATATCCGGGACCTGTTGGGAAGAGAGGCCTTTGTATGACTGATATCTCCGAGGAATCCGGCGACGATACCGTGTGGGTCGAGCACGAGGCCTTTATCGACAGCATTCCGCGCTGGGTGGCGATGACATTCCTGTTTGTTGCCGTCGTCGGGATCTGGGACCTGGTGACGCGCATGGGATGGGTGTCGGCCATCATTCTCCCCACACCTTCCGAGACCCTCGACGATCTGATTTTCGTCGGTGGCAACCTGATTACCGGCAATTACATGCTCGACGCGCTATGGACGACGACACTCACCGTCTTCTACGGTTTCGTCATTGCCGTCGCGATCGGGTTTTCGCTCGGCGTCCTGGTGGGCGAAACGAAGTTCGGCGAGCGGGCCGTCATGCCGTATCTCGTGGCAATCGACACAATGCCGAAAGTCGCCTTTGCACCGCTCTTCATCGCCTGGCTCGGGTTCGGAATTGGCTCGAAGGTTGCGCTCGCAGCGTTCATCGCCACGTTTCCCATTGTCGTTGCCACGGCGGCCGGTCTCTACGCCGCCTCGGAAAACGAACGGATGCTTTTCAAATCGATGGGTGCGTCACGGATGCAAACCCTTCTGCGGCTCAAACTGCCCACGGGACTGCCCTACATCTTCACGGGTCTGAAAATCGCCGCGGTCGGTGTCATGGCCGGAGCGATCACGGGCGAGTTCCTCGGAGGCGGCAGAGGCTTTGGCGCATTGATCCGGCAGTCGGCGAGCCAGCTCGATACGCCGCGGGTCTTCGCGTTGATCCTCTACCTCAGCATTCTTGGCCTGGCACTCTATTTCACTGTCGTGTGGATGCAGCGCCGCTTCGTGTTCTGGAACAAGTCCGACCGGCCAGGTGGAGTCGCGTAAGATGGCCAGCACCCAGCTCGAAGAGCCGGAAGGCCGGAGCCTTTCCGAACAGGCATATTTCTGGATTCGCCGCGACATCCTTCTGGGAGAGCTGTTTCCAGACCACAAGCTTCAGATCGAGGCCATGTCGGAGCGTTACGGCATCGGCGCGGTGCCGGTGCGCGAGGCGCTGAACCGACTCTCATCGGAAGGTCTCGTCGACCGCAAGAGCCATCGGGGCTTTTACGTCGCGCCGATTTCCATCTCCGATCTCGAAGAACTGGTGAAGACGCGCATCTGGCTTGAAACATTGGCGCTTACGGAATCGATCAAGCATGGCGACGATGCCTGGGAAGACGAACTCGTCGTGAGTTGCCACCGGCTCGCCCGCACACAAAGACGTCTGCCCGAACAGGCGGGCCGCGACAGATCAGAGGAGTGGGAGGAGCGGCACAAGGCGTTCCACATGCTGCTCCTCGACCGATGCGGCTCGGCATGGCTTCTCGAGTTCTGCTCGACACTGATGGACCAGGCGGTGCGCTACCGAAACCTCTCCATGAACACCAATCCGAGCAAACAGCGACGCGAGGGAGCCGCAGCGGAACACCAGGCAATCCTTCAAGCTGTCCTTGACCATGATGCCGAACTGGCATGCGCCCGCCTGGCAGAGCACTACCGCATTACGCTGGATGGCCTCAAAAGCGTGATCCTGCCTGAAGCCGAGGCGAAATCAGCGAAATCGAAACGCATTTAAGGCCGGAGGATTAGGATCGTCCCCGCCTGTTCCTGGGGCAATCCTGTCAGCGACCACTGCGGGCTTGCCGCCCTTTTCGACAAGATCGACCCGCAAGACAAACGTCTCAAACTTCCGATGCACCGACCGCTGGCGCCATCGTCTGCAGTGACGATGGCTTTCCAAGTCGTTCTGGAATTTTAGCTTTCCGTCACTCTTTCGCGAGACCAACTGGGATCCCGTTACCGTTGGCGATGAGAAGCCGCACCTGATTTTGCTACGATATCGTCAAGCGGCGAAAGCTGCTTAGTTCGCAACGACATAGACTTAGCGAGTTCACAGAACGAGCGTGGCAGATCTCGCGGGTGCCACTGCTTTGCCATCAGAGTGAAGCGGACCTCACTGCGCCGACGCCGCGTATCAACCGTGGCCGCAAAGGCACCTCCAAGCGGCCGGAGACAGGCTAGCGCCCGAAGCCGGCCGAATAGGGCAGCCAGGTGGCGAGGCCCGGAAAGGCGATCAGCAGTGCAAGCCCGATGAGCATCAGCACCACGTAAGGCGCCGCGCCGCGCACCACCTCGGACAGCGGCGCATCGGTGATCCCCTTGATGACAAACAGGTTCATTCCGACCGGCGGGGTGATCATCGCCACCTCGAGATTGATCATCAAGAGCACGCCGTACCAGATCGGATCGATGCCCAGATGCGCCATCGTCGGCAGCAGGATCGGCGTGGTGATCAGGATGATGGCGATCGATTCGAGGAACATGCCGAGCACGAAGATCAGCGCCATGACGGCGATGATGAACCCGGTCTTGCCCAGCCCCATCGCCGCCACCGCCTCGGTGATGCCGACCGGCAGGCGGATGATGGTGATGGCATGGCCGAACATGGCCGCGCCAGCGATGATCATGAACACCATCATCGATGTGCGCATGGTCTGGTAGGCGCAGGCATAAAGATCGCGCAGCCCGAAATTCCGGTAGACCACAACGGCAACGAACAGGGCATAGAGCGCCCCGGCCGCGGCGGCCTCGGAGGCGGTGAAGATACCGAAATAAATGCCGCCCATGACCACCGGCGGGGCAAGCAGCGCCCAGATTGAGCGGCGTGTGGCCGAAGCCACTTGAGCAAAAGACGCGCGTTCGGGCGCCGACACATCATCGCGGCGATAGGCGGTGATGATGCAGTAGGCCGCAAACACCAGGGCAATCAGCACACCGGGAATGATGCCTGCCAGAAACAGCGCGCCGATCGAGGCTTCAGAGACGATGGCATAGAGGATCATCGGCCCCGACGGCGGGATCAGAATGCCCAGTGTGCCGCCGGCGGCGATGACGCCCAGGGCATCGCGCCTGCGGTAGCCGTACCGCTTCATCTGCGGCAGCGCGCTCGATCCGATCGACAACGCCGTGGCAACCGAGGAGCCGGAAATGGCGGCGAAAATGGTGCAGGCCAGCACGGTTGCGACGCCCAGCCCGCCCTTGATGTGGCCGACCGCGGTGTGGGCGAAATCGAACAGATCGTCGATCACCTTGGCGCGGATCATGATCTGCGCCATCAGCACGAACAGCGGAATGGTGGTCAGGATCGGCTTGTTCAAATGGGAAAAGACCGTATCTCCGGCGCTCGACAGCGAGCCCTCGAAGATCAGCAGGATGCCGGCGGCGGTGAGCCCGAGCGCGGCAAAAATCGGGATGCCCGCAAGCAGCATCACAAGCACGGCGGCAAAGACCAGCACGATTGTCATTGAGTGGCGCTCCCGATGAACAGCCGCCAGATGCGGGCAATCGCGGCAAGCCCGAGCAGGCCGGCACCGAACAACAGCGGGACTTGCGGGATCCAGGTCTCGATTTCGATATAGCCGACCGAGTAAGAGCCGAAGGCGCGGGCGAACAGGATCGACTTCCAGGCGCTCCAGCCGATGATCGCTGCAAGCAGAAGGACCGCGAGATTGCTGAGGATGCCGAGGAAGAGCTGGCCCCTGCCCCCAAGTTTCGACGACAAAAGATCAATGGAGATATGGTTGTCGCGGCGCAACGCCTCGGCGGCGCCGAGCATGACGATCGCGACCAGAATGTAGCCGGTCAATTCATCCGCCCATTGCACCGGCACGCCAAGCACATAGCGATTGAGGACAGCGTAGCAGACCAGGGCGAAGACAAACAGGATCAACAGGGTCGACAGCATGCCACCCAGGCGGACCAGGGCTTCGATGGCCCGGAGAAGGGCGGAGGCCTTGTCAGCCTCCGCCGGTATCGTGTTGTGCTCGGACACGGTTCTGATCAGATCTTGCCGAGCAGTTCGATCAGCTTGGCGCTGTCGGGATCGCTTTCGCCGAATGCCTTGTCAAAGGCAGGCCGCATGGCCGCGGCAAGCGCCGCGTTTTCCTCGGCGGTGGCGATGTGCACTTCAACACCCTTTTCACGCAACTGGTCGGGGCCTGCTGCGCCTGCAGCCTCTGAGGCCTCGATTGCCCACCCGGCGGCTTTCTTGCCAGCGGTTTCAAGGGCGGCTTTCGACTTGTCGGAGAGGCCGTCATACCAGGACGGGTTCACGTAACCATGCAGGTAGGCGCTGAGCACCGGAAGCACGGTGAAATGATCCTGCACTTCGTAGTATTTGCGCGAGACGGCTGCGGCGACATCGGTGAGTGCTGCATCGATCACGCCTGTGGCCAGCGCCTGGTAGACTTCCGAACCCGGCATCGCCGTCGGCGTTGCGCCCATGGCTGCAAGGGATGCATCAAACGGCGGTGTCAGACCACGCATCTTGACGCCCTGGAAGTCTTCCGGCTTGACCAGGAATTTGCCCTTGGTGGTGAACACCGAGGTGTTGGTCTGGAACATCCAGACAATGTTGCGCACGCCCTTTTCAAGCAGCTTGTCGGACAGGAAGGCGGCTGCCTCGGAGTCGGGCCATTTGCGCCAGATGTCGAGATCGCCGAAGGCAAAGGGGGCGACGGTGACATTCATCATCGGCAGGGTCTTGCCCCACTGGAAATTGAGCGAGAAGGCGCATTCGATATCGCCCTTGGCGGTGGCGACGATGTTTTCGCGGGCGCCGACCAGGCTGTCCGCGCCGAAGATCTGAACATCGAGTTCACCCTCGGACTGCGCCTCCACTTCGGCAGCCCATTTCTCGATTACCTGGGCGATGTGGTGCGCCGGTGGCAGCTGGTGGCTGCAGCGCATTTCCGTGGCAGCGGACGCCGCCGAAATCGAAGCCGCCGACAGCGTCAGCGCAAGTGTCAGTTTCTTGATCGTTCCCATGTTTTCCTCCCAAGGGGTTGATACGGTATCGTCTTGAAATGCGTTATGCACTCCACTTCAGGTTGGCGGGCGGACCCGCTTTGGCAAGCGCTCCATAAAACGCTTCATCCGGCATCGAGTGTTCAGCAATGGCGCGGGCCTGTTTCAACGCCGAGAGATCGATGCCGGTGGCAAAACCCATGGTTTCACACAGGAACACCAGGTCCTCGAACACCACATTACCGGTGGCGCCGGGGGCGAACGGACAGCCGCCCAGCCCACCGAGCGACCCGTCGAGAACCCGGGCGCCGTTGTCGAGCGCGGCTGCGGCGTTGGCGATGCCCATGCCGCGGGTGTCATGCAGGTGAATTGAAAACGGCCGTTCGCCGCACAGCCGTGCCATCGCCTTGCTCATGGCGCCGACCTGATGCGGCCCGGCATAGCCGACGGTATCCGCGAGGCCTACAACATCGGCGCCTGCCTCAAGACAGGCTTCGGCCAACCTGATCACCTCACCGGGTTCGACATCGCCGGAGATCGAACAGCCGAACGCCATGGCAATGCCGGCATTGATGATCTTGTCCGGGGCGTGGGCATCGCGCAGGCTTGCGGCCTTGCGCACCAGCTCAATCGCGTCGGCGCGCGAGCGCCGCATGTTGGCCTGGCTGTGGTCTTCGGTCGCCGATATGACACAGACGATCTCGCCGACCGCCGTCTGCATCGCGTCATCGAGACCGCGTTCGTTCAAGGCGAGCGCTGCGGAATGAGCGTCACCCAATGCCGCAACGGCAGAGATCATCTCGCCGATATCCGCAAACTGCGGAAAGGACTTTGCCGGCAGGAATGACCCGATCTCGAAATGACGCACACCGGCGGCATGCTCGCGTGTGAGCCACTGCTGCTTTTCATCGGTGTCCGGCCATTTCCTGACCAGCTGCAGCCCATCCCGCAGGCCAACCTCGCGAAGGGTCACGCGGTCATGGGGGTAAATGCGCGCGAGGTTGCTCATGCCGCAGCGTCCCGGTCTTTGCCGCTCGCCGCGGCAATGCCGGCCTGATCGAGACCGAGCGTTGCCAAAACCGCCTGGGTGTCGTCCCCGACATCGGGGATATCGAGCCCGAACGGGACCGGTGCTGCGCCATCCACCTCGAACGGAAAGCCCGGAGCGCGGTAGCTGGCGCCCTCGGGGAGCCGTGATGTCAGCAGACCTCCCGGCCGGTTGACATGGGGATCGTCGTACATCTCCGCCGGCCGGTGGATCGGCGAGAAGGGAATGCCCGCCGGCTCGAAAGCAGCGATCAACTCGTCAAAATCGCGCTCGGCGACCGCCCTGGCAACGATCGGAATGGTCCAGTCCCGCGCCTCGATCTGATCCATGCGCTTTTGCAGGCGAGGATCCTGTTTGAGTTCGGCGAGACCGAGGATATCGCACAGGATCGTCCATTGCCCTTCGGTGACCGCACCGATGAAGATCTGGCGGCCTTCACGGGATTCGAAAATGTCATAGACCGGCCAGGAGAATTCGCGCTCGGGCATCGGCGGCGCCTCGCGCCCCTCGATGTCGAACTGAACCATGTGCTGGGCCACCAGAAGCAGGCAGTTTTCAAACAGGCCGACCCGGATGGCATGCCCCTCGCCATCTTTTTGACGCTGAAGCAGTGCGCCGAGCACCGAAAATGCTCCGAACAATCCACCCATGATATCGTTGGCAGAGGAGCCGATGCGCAAGGGCCGTCCGGTCGGTCCGGTCATGTAAGCCATGCCGGTCATCATCTGGACCACCTCGTCCATCGCGGTCCGGTTCTCGTAAGGGCCGTGCAAAAAGCCCTTGCAGGAGGCCACGATCAGTTTGGGGTATTTTGCCCGCAGCGCATCGGGCGCAAACCCCATCCTGGCTAGCGATTCATCGCGGAAATTTTCGACAAAGACATCGGCGGTCTCAAGCAGCGCATCGAGCGCTGATCGCCCGGCATCGGATTTGAGATCCAGCGTGACCGATTTCTTGCCGCGGTTGAAGGTCGGGAAAAAGCCCCGGCCCATGCCGGTCAGGTGACGGGTCTTGTCGCCTTCCGGCGGTTCGACCTTGATGACTTCGGCGCCGAGAAAACCAAGGAACATTCCGCAGGACGGCCCCATGATCATGTGGCTCATCTCGACAACGCGAACACCTTCAAGCGGCTTGTAGCCTTCAGTCATTTCTCATCCTCCCGCCCAAACTCTAGGCAAAAGAATGCGATCTTGATATTACAATGTTTCTAAGGAAACGTTCTGGAATTTAGAACAATGGATTTGCGCCAGTTGCGCTATTTCGCTGCGATCGTCGAACACCGCACATTGACCCAGGCGGCCGAAAACATGCGTGTCGCCGCCTCCGCGCTCAGCCACCATCTCGGCAATCTCGAAGCCCAGCTGGGCGTTCAATTGTTCGAGCGCAAGGCGCGCGGCATGGAGCCGACAGCGGCCGGCTACCGGCTGCATGAACACGCCAAGGCCATTCTCAAGGCGTTGGCCGCGGCCGAGGCCGACATCCGCGAAGCCGGCGGCACGATCTCAGGTACTGTCTCGATCGGCATGGCCTATTCGGCGGTCAAGGCGATCGGCGTCGACCTGGCGACGCGCGTGCTATCTGATTTTCCGCAGGTCGAACTGGCGCTGAGCGAAAGCCTGTCGGGCGCAACGCTGGTTCACCTGATGGCGTCGGAAGTCGACCTTGCGCTGGTCTACAATCCGCCGGTCGATGCCGCCTTGCGCACTCGGCCGGTTCTGGAAGAACGCATGGTCCTTGTCGGCAAGCGCGAGATCATCGGCGAGAGTGACGACCCGGTTTCCTTCAACGAGTTGCTTGACCTGCCGATCATCCTGTTGCGCCAGGGCGTTTCGGCGCGGGCGATCATCGATGATGTCAATCTGCTCAAAAAGATCGAGGGCCGGGCAAAACTGCAGATGAACTCGGTGCAGGCAATCGCGGGCTCGCTCGAAGCCGGCCTTGGTTGCGTGATCGGAACGAAACTGTTCATGCAGGATCAACTGGCGCGCGGGACCGTGCATTTCAGGCCGATCATCGAACCCGAACTCTCACGGACGCTCTATCTGTGCGAACTGGTTTCGAGGCCGCCGACCTTCGCGCTGGAGGCGGTGCAGAAGCTGATTATCGAGCTGATCGGCAATGCCGTCAGGGACGGTCGCTGGGAGGCCCGCCTGATCGAGGATGACACCCAACGCTCCCGATGAAGACGTTGTCGGGTCTTATCAGAAGCTAGTAGACCAGCCCGTCCATGAGTTTTCTCGCCGTGCGCAGGGTGCCGGCGCCGGTGACGGCACCATCTGGGCCTTGCTCGATCAACACTTCGGCAGCCCCTGTCGGATGCTCGATCATGAAGCGGCCGTCCTTCGGGAGCATTGCAAGCCCCGCAGCCGGCGAGCCATCGAGCAGGCAGGCTGTGGCCACGCTGACGGCGGCGAAAACGCCGATGGTGGCGTGGCAGCGATGCGGAATGAAGCTGCGGGTGTTGATGGCGCCGCCCGACTGCGGTTTCGAGACCAGGGTCATCTTGGGCACCGATTTGTCGGCGACATCGCCGAGGTTCATCATCGGGCCGGCCTGAAGCCGGATCGATTCCAGCCGCGCCTTCAGCCCTTCGTTTGCATCCAGCTCATCACGGTTCTCATAACCGGTGATGCCGAGATCGGCGGCCCTGAGGATGACGCAGGGCATGCCGTTGTCGATCAGCGTGCAGTCAAAGCCGTTGATCAGATCGACCGCATTTCCGGTCGGCAGCAAGGCGCCGCACATCGAACCGGCGATGTTCTGGAACATCAGCGGTACGGCGGCATGGGTGCCCGGCACGCCATCGATTGCCGCGTCCCCAGCGTAGTTTACCTTGCCGCCCGGCGTCGAAACCTGCGCGGCGGCGACTTCGCCGGTGTTGAGCATATGAATGCGCACCGGCGTGATTTCACTTGTGGCCGCGACCAGCCCGCGCTCGATGGCTGCCGGGCCGACGGCGGCAAGGATGTTGCCGCACCCTTGCGCATCGGAGACAAGCGCCTGGTCGACGAACACCTGAAGGAACAGGTAATCGACATCGGCATCAACGCGCGACGACGGCGATAGAATGGCGACCTTCGAGGTCAGCGGATCGCCACCGCCGATGCCGTCGATCTGGCGTGGATCCGGAGAGCCCATGATCCTGAGCAGCAGCGCGTCCCGTTCTGCCGGGGCGGCCGGCAGGTCGGACTTGAGGAAATAGGCGCCCTTCGAGGTGCCGCCGCGCATCCACAGGCAGGGAATGCCCTCAGACATATTTCAGGCCCTTTTCAGCAAGCCGCGGACGCATGTCGTAGATGTCGAGCCCCAGTTCGCCGGCTGCCAGCCGCTGCCGCTTGGCCTCTTCGGCATCGAGACGCTTCTGCGTCGCCGCCATCACCGCTTCGGCGTCGTTTCGGGGAACGACGCAGACGCCGTCATCGTCGGCAACGATGATGTCACCGGGATTGACCAGCGCGCCGGCGCAGACCACCGGCACGTTGACGCTGCCGAGCGTTTCCTTGACCGTGCCCTGTGCCGAGACCGCCGTCGACCAGACGGAAAATCCCATCCTGCGCAGATCGCGGGTGTCGCGCACGCCGGCATCAATCACCAGCGCCTTGCAGCCGCGGGCCATCGCCGAGGTGGCCAGCAGATCGCCGAAATACCCCATGTCGCAGGGAGCCGTGGGCGCAAGCACCATGATGTCCCCTTCCCCGAGCTGCTCGATCGCCACATGGATCATCCAGTTGTCGCCGGGGGCCGCGGAAATGGTGACAGCGGAACCGGCAATGGCAACATCCTGCTGGATCGGCCGCATGTTGGGTTTCATCAGCCCCGACCGGCCTTGCGCTTCATGGACGGTGGCAACGCCTGCCTCGCCGAGCCGCCGGATGATCTGAGCATCGGCGCGGTCGATGTGCTGTTTGACGACCGGCATCTCAGTGATCCTTCTCAACCGGCGGCGTGCCGTGAGTGTGAAAACTCTCGATGGTCTTCAAGCCCCAGGCCTGGCCCTTCTTGCGGTCGGCCTCGGTCCAGACCACCGGTTCCCAGTCCGGTTGCAGGATAAGCCTTGCGCCGGAATTGGCGAGCTCGACACGGTTGCCCGCCGGTTCCCAGACATAGAGGAAGAAGGTGCCCTGGATGGCGTGCTTGTGCGGACCGGTCTCGATATGGACGCCGTTTTCGAGGAAGATGTCGGCCGCACGCAGGATGTCCTCGCGGCTGTCGGTGGCATAGGTGACATGGTGCAGACGCCCGGCGCCGCCGCCATGTTCCTCGGTGCAGGCCAGATCATAGGTCTTGTTGTTGACCGTGAACCAGCAGCCGCCGAGCCGGCCGTTGTCGAGCCGGATCATCTCGGTGACCCGCGATCCGAGGCAGGTTTCCATGAACTCGCGGAACTCGGTCACATCGGTGGACAGCAGGTTGAGATGGTCGATACGGCGCGGACAGGCGCCGGTGGCATGAAAGCGGCTCGACATGTTCTTCAGCGCCGGCTTGTGCGCCTGGTCCGGCTGGTACTTGACCGTGTCCCAATAGATCTCGAAGACGTGGCCGAACGGGTCTTCGAAGCGGTAGGCGCGGCAGTGGCCGAGATCGCCCTCGACCCAGCCGAGGCTCTTGAAGCGGCTTGCCTCGATAGCAGCCACCCGCCTCTCCAGAGCTTCGGGCGAAGAGGCGCGATAGGCGATATGACCGACGCCGGTGGTGTGGTGCCGGGTGAGCTTCAGACTATGGAACTCGTAATCATCCCAGGCCCGCAGATAGGCCGAGTTCTCGTCCTGCCCGGACACGGTCAGGCCATAGACACGGGTGAAGAAATCGAGACTTTCCTCGAACTTGTCGGTGTACATCTCGACATGGGCGAGGTGCGCCAGATCAAAACAGGGTTCAGTCATTGTTTCCTCCAATCAAGCAGGCTTGGCCTGTCCTTGCGGGTATCAAAGTTCGTCGACGGTGCGCGGGAAGACCGATTCAAAGCCTTCGGCATATTTGCAGTCGCGGCCGCCGGACTGGCCGCCGGAATTGCGCTTGAAATGATTGGCGCGCTGCTGCGCGACACGCGTGTAGTACTCCCACAAGTGCTCCTGGCCCTGCATGCACTCGATCGCGGCGCGCTTCTTGTCCCAGACCGGGGTGATGTCGAGGAAGGTATCGGGCTTCCATCCCATCTGCTCGGTCTGATGCGGCTCGAACAGGTAAAGCTGCGGTGCGCCAAGCACCTTTTCACCGGGGTTGTGTCCCCAGGCCTGGGCGATCATCCGGCATTCCAGCGCCACCTGCGTGGTGTACATGTGGTCGGTGTTGTAGGGATCGTATTTCGAGTGCGACAGCATGAAGGACGGCTGCACCTTGCGGATCACCTCGACCACCTTGTTCTTGTCCTCGCGGGCCAGGTCCAGCGGATAGTCGCCGAGATCAAGGCAGACGAGATCGTGCACGCCAAGCGCCCGGGCCGCTTCCTCGGCTTCCTTGCGGCGGGCATCCTTGACCTTCTGCAGTGTCATGCCTTCCTGCTTCCACAGCTTGGCGCTCTCGCCGCGCTCGCCGAAGGACAGGCAAAGCACGGTGACGTCATATCCAAGCTCGGCATGGGCGGCGATGGCGCCGCCGCAGCGCCAGACGAAGTCAGCGGCGTGAGCGCTGATGACCAGCGCCGTTTTCCTGATAGACATCAGATCTTCTCCAATTCGTTTGAGCGAGTTTTGCGCATTCGCATCGCCGCGAGCAATTTCAATGCCGCGCCGGAGGTATAAGTTTTTGCTATAATGTGTGGATCGAAGGCCGCGTTTCTGACAGACTTTGCCGCACCGAATTGCCAGAGACCATCACCATGACAAACCTGCCCGCGCGCATCACGACCATAGGATTTGGCGAAGCCGCCGAGGCGTTTACGTCCGGCTGGCGCGCGGCCTATGCCGGGGCAATCGCATCCTACGATGTGAAGGCCGGACAGGCCGGCGGACGCGCCCAATTGGCCGCACGCGCCGACAGGCTGGATGTCTGGATCACTGAAACCGAAGCCGAGGCCGTGACCGGCGCGCCGGTCATCTTTAGCCTGGTCACCGCCGATCAGGCGCTGGTTGCCGCGCAGAACTGCGCGCCCCACCTCGAGCCCGGCGCGATCTGGTTTGACTGCAACTCCTGCTCGCCGGGAACCAAGCGTCAGGCCGCGCAGACCATCGAACAGGCCGGAGGCGTCTATATCGATGTGGCGGTGATGGCGCCGGTGCATCCGAAACGGCACCAGACGCCACTGCTGGTCTCCGGGCCTCAGGCAGAGCGCGCGATGGAGCTGCTTTCTATGCTGGGCATGAAACCCAAACCGGCCGGAGACACGGTCGGGCAGGCCTCGGCGATCAAGATGTTCCGCTCGGTGATGATCAAGGGGCTCGAGGCGCTGACCGGCGAATGCCTGCTGGCGGCGCGCCGGGCCGGGGTCGAAGGCGACGTCCTGCAATCGCTGCAGGCTTCCGATCCGGGTTTTGACTGGACCGCCCGCTCGGCCTACGCGCTCGAACGGATGATGGTGCATGGCGAGCGCCGGGCAGCGGAAATGCGCGAGGTTTCCAAAACGGTTTCCGAGCTGGGATTACCCTCGCGCATGTCCGACGCGATCACCGAGTGGCAGGCCCAGATTGCAGCACTCGGGCTTGACAGCGGCCCTGCCGATCTCGGCGACCGGGCCGACAGAATCCTCAAGGCACTGTCTGCGGACAATCCGGTGCCATGAAGCACAATATTCGCCACCTGAGGATCTTCCTCGCGGTTTCCGAGCTGGCATCGATCAGCAAGGCGGCACGGGAATGCAGCCTGTCGCAGCCGGCCGTCACCCAGGCCATCAACAAGATCGAAACCGGTCTCGATGCCCCGCTGTTCGATCGCACATCGCAGGGCGTCTTCACCACCAGGCTCGGCAAGCTGCATGCCGAGCGCGTCGGGCGGGCCCTGTCGATCATCGACGAGGCGTTCTCCTCGGTTGCCCCAAGGCTGCGGCTGACAGCGACGGCCTCCCAGCTCGAGGCCCTGATCGCGGTTCGCGAAACCGGAAATTTCACCCTGGCGGCGCGACGGTTGGGCATCGCGCAGCCGACCGTTCACAGGGCCGTCAGCCAGCTTGAGAAGGAAGCGGTGCGGCCGCTGTTCGAGCGCACGTCGACCGGCATCGTGGCGACGCGCGGTGGGCAATTGCTGGCAAACGCGGCGCGGTTGATGGATGCCGAACTGATCCAGGCGGACATGGAAATCGCCGAAGCGCTGGGGCGCGAAACCGGGCGCATCGTGATCGGCGCGATGCCGTTGTCGCGCGCCTATCTGCTGCCGAAAGTCATCGCCGAATTCCGGCAGCTGTGGCCGCGGCTGCCGCTTCGCATTCTTGACGGGCCTTATGACGAACTGATTTCGGGCTTGCGCAACGGCGAGATCGATTTCCTGATCGGCGCGCTTCGGACCCCTGCCCCGATCGGCGACGTCGAGCAAACGCCGCTGTTTGACGACACCCTGGCGATTGTCGCCGGGCCGCACCATCCGCTTGTCGGCAGAACGGATATCGCCGTCGGCGACCTGCTCAGATACCCTTGGGCGGTGGCGGCAGCGGGAACCCCGACCCGCGATCACTTCGATCAGATGTTTACCGGCACGGGCCTCAAGGCGCCGGAAAGCATCGTCGAAACGGCGTCGCTTATCTTGATCCGCGAGTTGCTGTTCAACAGCGATCATCTTGGCTGCGTGTCAGCACTGCAGGCCGAGGCAGAGATCGAGGCCGGACGCCTGGCGCGAATCGATTTCAAGTTGTCCGACACCGCGCGGCAGATCGGCATTACCACCCGCCGCGGCTGGAAGCCGACCCGATCGCAGGGAAAACTGATCGAGATGATGGGCACGCATTCGGCCTGATTATAGCCTCAGCTTATAGCCTCCGCACGTCTTTGAAATGGTTTCGCTCCCGTTGGACTTGTACGGATAGGCGACAATTCAAGACAGCCGCACACCAGCTGAATATCTCACAGGGAGGAATGCAATGCTTATTTCGAGAACCATCACCGGCGCGGTTGCCGCGCTCGGCCTCATGACAGGTGCCGTTTCGGCTGCCGAACTGAAGCTGGCCGATTTCCAGCCGCCAAGCCATTTCGTCGTCGAAAAGGCCTACACGCCGTTTGCCGACAAGATCGCCAAGGAGACCAATGGCGAAGTGACCGTCAAGGTCTACATGGGCGGCGAACTCGGTCCGGGGCCGAAGGAGCAGTACAACCGCGCCGTCGACGGCGTCACCGACATCGCCTTCGGCCTGCCCGGCTACACCGCCTCGAACTTCCCCAAGACGCTGCTGACCGAGCTTCCCGGCGTCATCTCCGCCGACACCGGCACCCAGCACATCCTCGACAACCTCGACATGCTGTCGGACGAGTACAAGCGCGTCGCGCTGGTGGGCATCTGGAACAATGCGCCGAACGTGATCTTCACCGCGGAAAAGCCGATCCGGACGCTTGAAGACCTCAAGGGCCTGAAGATCCGCGTTCCCTCGCGCAATGCCGGCCTCGTCGTCGAAGCCTGGGGCGCGACCCCGGTTTCGATGCCTGCCCCGGAAATCTACAACGCGATGCAGACCGGCGTGATCGACGGCGCCATGACCGACGCCACGACGCTCGGCGCGTTCAAGCTCGCCGAAGTGACGAAGTACATCACCACCGGCATGGAAACGACGATCTCCAGCTTCTTCCTGATCATGAACCGCGACAGCTTCAACGATCTGAGCGAAGACCAGCAGAAGATCGTTCTGGACGCCGGCCGCGAAGCCTCGATCAACGGCAACCAGGCCTGGCTCGGCATTGCGGAGAAGGCACTGGGCGGTTTTGCCGGAACCGAAGGCAAGGAAGTGATCACGCTTTCCGCCGACGAGGCCGCGAAGTTCAACGCTGCATCGGCACCGGTCGTCGAAACCGTCATTGCCGAGGCCGAGGCTGCAGGGATGCAGGCGAAAGCCTTCGTCGAAGCCTTGAAGAGCAAGTGAGACAACCGTGAGCAAATCACGACATGATCTGGTCCATTCGAAATCCGTCGAATGGACCGTTCGTTTGCTGACCCTTGTGTCGTCGCTGGCGCTGACCGTGCTGCTGGTGGTGACGTTCGCCGGGGTCGTCATGCGCTACGCCTTCAATGCCCCGATCCTCGGCAACAACGAGATCATCGAGATGGCCTCGATCGTGCTCGTCATGCTGGCGATGCCGTCAGCGGCACAGAAGGAAGCCCATATAAGGGTTGATGTGTTCGACGGGCCGATCGGCGCGGCCGGACGTTTTGCCGGCGACATCCTGGCGCGCGGCATAGCGATCTACCTGCTGGCGATGCTGGGCTGGCGCTCGTGGGGCAAGCTTGCGGACGCCGCCGAATATGGCGACGCCACCAACATGCTTTCCATCCCGCTGTGGCCCTTCTACGGGCTGCTGGTGCTGGGAGCGGCGCTTTACGCCCTGGTGCTGGCCATCCAGCTTGTCGACATCATCCAGTCAGGAGCGGCGAGCAGTGAGTGATTTCATGATCGGGGTCAGCGGCCTTGCGGCGATGTTCGGCCTCATGGTGTTTCGCATGCCCGTGGGCATGGCCATGCTGGCGGCGGGCTATTTCGGCACAGTGCTGATCAGCGGCGGCCGCTCCGCAAATGCGCTGCTTGTCACCGAAACCTTTTCGGCGACCTCCAACTACAATCTGACGGTAATTCCGCTGTTCATCCTGATGGGCAACATCGCGTCCGTCACCGGGTTCAGCCGGCGTCTTTATGAGGCCGCCTTTGCCTGGGTCGGCTGGCTCAGGGGCGGACTGGCCTCCGCATCGATCGTCGGCTGCGCCGCGTTTGCCGCCGTCAGCGGCTCGTCGGTCGCCACCGCGGTGACCATCGGCAAGGTGGCCTTGCCGGAAATGAAACGCTTTGGCTATTCCGACGCGCTGGCGACCGGGGCGATTGCCGCAGGCGGCACGCTCGGCTTTCTCATTCCGCCCTCCACCGGCTTCGTGCTCTACGCCATCCTGACCGAGGAAAGCATCGGCCAGTTGTTCATGGCCGGCATCCTGCCCGGCCTGTTGCTGACAGCGCTGTTCATGGCGGCGGTGGCAGTGGTGACGATGATCGACCCCGAGGCCGGGCCGCATGGCCAATCGGTGCCGATGGCAAAGCGGTTGATGGCACTGTTGCGGGCTTTTCCGCTGATCGTGGTGATCGTGGTCTCGATCGGCGGCATCTATCTGGGCGTGTTCACGCCTGTCGAAGCCGCCGGCATCGGCGCCGGCCTGGTCATTCTGATGGCGATCGCCATGGGCAAGCTGCGCTGGGATGTGCTCAAGCAGGCCTTCAGCGATACCGTCAGCACCACGGCGATGCTCTATCTCATCGTTATCGGCGCAAGCGTGCTCAATCCGTTCCTGGCCCTCACCCACGTGCCCGAGACGCTGGGGCAAGCAATGACATCCGCAGGTCTCGGCCCCTATGGCGTCCTGCTGCTGATCATCATCGCCTATCTGGTGCTCGGCATGTTCATGGACGGGCTTGCGATGCTGGTGGTGACGATCCCGATCTTCTTCCCGATCATCACAGGCCTGGGGTTCGACCCGATCTGGTTCGGCGTGATCGCGGTCATCGTCATCGAGATGGGCATGATCACCCCGCCGGTGGGGCTGAATGTCTTCGTGGTCAAAAGCGTTGCCCAGGACGTGCCGATGGCGACGATCTTCCGCGGGGTCATCCCGTTCTGGATCGCCATGGCGGTGTGCCTGCTGGCGGTCATCGTGTTTCCGCAGATCGCCCTGACGATCCCCTCGGCGATGTTCCGATAGACGAGCTGCCGCCCCGGTTCGCCGGGGCGGTGTCCCTCCCCCGGCTCAATCCTGGGCGACTGTTCCGGCCAGCTTCGCCGCCTTGGCGGCAAGTTCGACAAACATCCGGTATTCGCTCTCGTTGAGCCCAGCCAGAATTTCCGACTGCAGCCGCTCCACGATCGGCCGAAGGGCTGCCACCAGGGCCTCCCCCTGCTTCGTCAGCGCCAGTTCCCGCGCACGCTTATCACGAACACTGACCTTGCGGCTGACCAGCCCCTTTTGCTCGAGACGGTCGGCAACGGCGCCGATGGTGGCCCGGTCTTTCGCCACCGCATCGGCAAGCCCGGCCTGATCGATCCCCGGGTTCTGGCGGATTGCATCGAGAGCGGCAAACTGGACCGGGGTGAGGTCGAAGCCTGCCTCCTTGGTGCGGGTCATGAAGACGTGGGTCGAGATCTGGTGCAGCCGCCGGATCAGATGTCCGGGCATGGTGGATACGTGCGTCATGGTGCTTCCCGTTGTTGCGCCAGCCGTCGCGGCGCGGCTACAGGATAACGAAGCCGGACCGCATTCCAATGAAAAATTGATATCTGCACATACCATTTGATCTGCCGGCGATTTCCTTCTATTAATATGTCTACTTACTATTTTGGAGAAAATGGCAATGCAGTATCATCTGAACGGCTTCCGTGCCGGAGATCCCGAAGTTTCCGACGCTGCGGCTGGACGGCCATTGACGGATCCGGATTTCACCGAACCGGTGGATGTGCTGATTGTCGGCACCGGTCCCGCCGGCCTGACGCTTGCCGCCCAGCTTGCCGCCTTCCCGCAGATCCGGACTCGGATTATCGAACGGCGCCCGGGGCCCATGGACAAGGGCCAGGCCGACGGCATTTCCTGCCGCTCGATGGAAATGTTCAACGCCTTCGGATTTGCCGAAAAAGTCCTCAAGCAGGGCTACTGGGTCAACGAGACAACCTTCTGGAAACCCGATCCGGATTCGCCGGATCACATAATCCGCAACGGCCGCATCCAGGATGTGGAAGACGGGCTTTCAGAGATGCCGCACATGATCCTCAACCAGGCCCGGGTGCATGACATGTATCTTGAGGTGATGCGCAACGCACCGTCTCGGCTGGAACCGGACTACGCGCTCCAGCTCGCTGATCTGAAAGTCGACCCGGCGGGCGGCGACTATCCGGTGACTGCCACGCTCGAGAGAGTAGATCCGGCACGACAAGGCGAAACGGTCACGGTCAGGGCGCGCTATGTCGTCGGTTGCGACGGCGCGCGCAGCATGGTGCGCAAGGCGATCGGGCGCGAGCTTGCCGGCGATTCCGCCAACCAGGCCTGGGGCGTGATGGACGTGCTGGCATCCACCAGCTTTCCCGACATCCGCTGCAAGACGCTGATCCAGTCGGCCGGCGAAGGCAATATCATCATCATTCCGCGCGAGGGCGGCTATCTGACCCGGCTCTACATCGAGCTCGACAAGCTGAAATCCGGCGAACGGGTTTCGAACCGCAATATCACCGTCGAGCATCTGATCGCCGCTGCCCAGCGGATCATCCGTCCCTACGCGATCGACGTCAGGCAAGTGGCCTGGTGGTCGGTCTACGAAATCGGCCAGCGCCTGACCGACAAGTTCGACGATGTCGCCGCCGATGAGGTCGGCTCCCGGCAGCCGCATGTCTTCATCTGCGGCGATGCCTGCCACACCCACAGCCCCAAGGCCGGCCAGGGCATGAACGTGTCGATGGGCGATGCCTTCAATCTCGGCTGGAAGCTGGTTTCGGTCCTCACGGGCCGCTGCAAGCCGGACATCCTGCACAGCTATTCCGCCGAGCGGCAGGCGGTGGCAAAGGACCTCATCGAATTCGACCGGGAATGGTCACGGATCATGAGTGAACGCCCGGAAGCCGGCGACGGCGACAACGGCGAGGCGCCGAAGTTCCAGCGCTACTTCATCCAGCATGGCCGCTACACTGCGGGTATGTCGGTGAAATACCAGGCCTCGACCCTGACCGGCGGCGACCAGTGGCAATCGCTCGCCACCGGCTTCGAGATCGGCACCCGGTTTCATTCCGCCCCGGTGGTGCGGCTTGCCGATGCCAAGCCGGTGCATCTGGGCCATGTGGTGCAGGCCGACACGCGCTGGCGGCTGTTCGCCTTCTGCCCCGATGAGGATCCCTCATCGCCTGGTGCCTCAATTGCACGGCTCTGCCGCTTCCTGGCAGACGACCCCGCCTCCCCGGTCCGCCGCTTCACGGAAACGGGCCAGGACATCGATTCCGTTGTCGACGTCCGGGCGATCTTCCAGCAAGGCACACGAAGCCTGGCTCTGGAAACCCTGCCTGACTTTCTCAAGCCGCACAAAGGCAAGCTCGGCCTCGTCGATTACGAAAAGATGTTCTGCCCGGACCTGAAGTACGGCCCGGATATCTTCGATGCGCGCGGCATCGACCGGAAAAAGGGCTGCCTGGTCGTCGTGCGCCCGGACCAGTATGTCGCCCACGTTCTGCCGTTTGATGCCCATGACGAACTGGCGGCATTCTTCGACGGTATTTTTCTGGAGCGGACATCCCTGTAAACCGGAAGCTAGCGAACCCGCATGAGAGGCAGTGCAACCGTTCGCAGCTGCTCCCGCCTCCAACTCACGGCCATCTGGGACTGATCGTATTCTCAAGCAAAACGGCCGGGTTCCCCCGGTCGTTTTGTCTGTTCGGCACGAGGCCGCCTGGTATCGATTGTCAGGTCACCCGGACAGGGTGTGGTCAGAAATCCTCCCAGCTGCCGCCCCCGCCTCCCGCGACTTTCTTGTGCTCCCCAAAGGACTTTTCGATCTTCTGAGTGAGGTCCCGGGCCGGAGACCGGGCTGGTGCCGACTGGCCCGCCTTGGCGATACGGCTGGTATGGCTGGTTTTGAATTGTGCGATCTGTCTTGAGATCCGATCGATTTCGTCGACCAGCTCCTGGCTCGAGGCGTTTGATTCCTCAACCATGGCAGCATTCTGCTGGGTGTTCTGGTCCATCATGTTGACCGCGGTGTTGATCTCGTTCAGCGCGGTGGCCTGCTCCCTGGAGGATTTGACGATGGTGATGATGTTCTGATTGATTTCGTTGACTTCCGCCACGATCTGGTTGAGCGACATGCCGGTTTCCCCGACAAGATTGACACCGTTCTTGACCTGATCGCCCGAGTTGGTGATCAGCGTCTTGATTTCCTTGGCGGCATTGGCGGAGCGTTGCGCCAATTCACGCACTTCCTGGGCAACCACGGCAAATCCCCGGCCGGCTTCTCCGGCACGGGCAGCTTCGACACCGGCATTGAGCGCCAGAAGGTTGGTCTGGAACGCGATATCGTCAATCACCCCGATGATGTTCGAGATTTCATTGGAGGACTTCTGAATGACCTCCATCGCCTCAACGGCACGGTTGACCACATCACCCGCCTTTTCGGCTCCCACCTTTGCCCTCGAAACGATTTCGCCGGCTTCTTCGGCGCGGGAGCTGGTGTCGCGGACGGTCGTGGTGATTTCTTCAAGCGCTGCTGCAGTCTCTTCGACGGATGCCGCCTGCTGCTCGGTCCGTTTTGACAAATCATCAACGGAAGACTGGATCGACCGGGCGCCGGAATTGATCTGCGAGGCACCGGCATCGATGTTGCCGATGGTCTCGGACAGCTGTTCGAGCGCATCGTTGAAATTGTCGCGCAGCTGATGGTAGGCCTCGGGCAAATCATCGGTGATGCGATAGGAAAGGTCCTTGTTGACAATGGCGTTCATCGCCCTGCCAAAGCACTCATTGACCAGGGTCTGCTCGTTGGCCAGAACTTCTGCCTGCGCGGCCCTCTTGGCCACTTCAGCCTGATCGATATAGACCGAGATCGACAGATCCATGTCGAGAAGCACTGCCTTGACCAGGCTGCCGAGCGCCGCACCGAACTCATCCGAACTCATGGTTTTCTTGGCAAACATTCCGCCCTTGGGGAAGCTCTCCTTGACAGCGGACTTGATCAGATGGTCGAGAATGATGGCGTAGCCACCCAGGTACCAGCGCGGCTCAAGGCCGATCTTGGCATGGACGGTACCGATTGTCCGGACCTTGCTGACGTAATCCTCATTGAAGTTGCCCGCGGAAATGCTGCTCCAGTGACCTTCCTGGGCGCCTTTTGCGCGCTGGATATGATCGTCGGACGAGAAGAAACGCTTGACTTCAGGTGTCTGTCGCAATTGCGCGTAAAACTTATCAAGCCCGTGCGGCAACTCGCGTTCAACAACCGACTGGAGACGGCGAATGGCCTTTTGTCCCTCAGCGTCCAATTGCATGAAGGACAGCCGTTTATCGATTTCCTGGTCCTTGTTGTTCCCCGCCGAAATATGGCGTGTGCCGGGGGGGCTTGTGTGACTGGCTGCGTGTGTGGTGGCAAGCTGTTGCATTATGCTCTCCGCATAGGAATTGACTGTTCTATTCCATAGTTTGCTGCAATCTTCCCCGATCAATCTAATACGGCATGACCGGAACCATTAGATCTTGGGGGTTATGAGTTTACGGTTGGTTAAACACATACAAAGAAAGGAATTTATTTACTTGCCTTCTCACAAATCGTCTGACCTGCGCGCCCGGATGTATTTTCATGTAAATCCCGCCCGCATTTTCGAGGCGGCGCTGCGCCGGTTGCCGGGCCCTGGCACTGTTGCACATCCCATCCGGAAAACCGCTGTGGGGCTTGCCCGAAGCGGCGCGACGTGACATCGACGGCAGACGCCATCGCTGCCTGGGGAAGACAAGCACGCCATGACACAGATGCCGGAAGCGATCTCTGAAATCACCCAATTGTCGGACGGATGGACCGTCACCGATGGCACACACAGCGTGCCCTTGCCGGTGCCGGGCGATGTTCATTCCGCGCTGCTTGATGCCGGCATCATACCCGACCCTTACTGGCGTAACACCGAGACCTCGCTTGACTGGATCCATGAAAGCGAGTGGACGGCGACCCGGCAGTTCGATGTTGCGAACCTTGAAGACGGGCAATGGACTCTGAGCTTCGAAGGCATCGATTGCGTTGCCGAAATCTGGCTCAACGACGTGCTGCTGGGGCACGTGGAGAACCGTTTTCTGCGGCACGATTTCGAGGCAGGGTCCGCGCTTGTGGCCGGGCGGAACCAGTTGAAAGTGGTGTTTCGCTCGAATTCCGCCGAAGCCGCCCGCAAATCCGCCGCCTCGCCCTACCCGGTGCCCTACATCAAGTGGAACAACCGGCTGGCGCACTACAATTTCCTGCGCAAGCCGCAATGCGATGCCGGCTGGGACTGGAACATCGCCCTGTCGCCGCTCGGACTGTGCGGGCCGGTGACACTGAAGCGCACCACCGTGGCGCGGCTCGATGACGTGATGGTGCGGCAGCACCACACGGAAGGCTCGGTCACGCTTGAGGTCGACCTGCATTACACCGCCCATGCGGCGGGTGTGGTCGAGACCGAACTGAGCTGTGATCACAAGGTGGCGAGCGCCACCGCGCAAATCTGGCCGGGAGACGGAAAAGCGACGCTGACGCTGACACTCGACAACCCGGACCTGTGGTGGCCGGCCGGTCACGGACAGCAGCACCTTTACGATCTCAAGCTGCGGTTTGGCAGCGAGCACCGTACCTTGCGTATCGGATTGAGACAGGTCGAGCTTGTCACCGATGCCGACGAGACCGGGCACCGGTTCTTGTTCCGGGTCAACGGGCGCGAAATCTTCATGCGCGGCGCCAACTGGATTCCGGCGGACGCGCTTCCGGCGCGGGCCACGCCCGAGGCTGTGCGCGATCTGCTGACCTCGGCTGTCGAGGCCAACATGAACATGATCCGGGTATGGGGCGGTGGGCAGTACGAGCCGGACTGGTTTTACCAGATCTGCTCGGAACTGGGCCTGATGGTCTGGCAGGATTTCATGTTCTCCTGCAACCTTTACCCGGCGCATGATCCGGCCTGGCTCGGCTCGGTTCGACGTGAAGCCGAACAGCAGATCCGGCGGTTGTCGTCGCAGCCGTGCATGGCGCTGTGGTGTGGCGACAATGAAGTTATCGGCGCGCTGAGCTGGTTTGACGAAAGCAAGGCCGACCGGGACCATTATGTCGCCGTTTATGCGCGGCTCAACGCGGCGCTCGAAGACGCCATCGCCGAGGCGCGGCCGGACATCGCCTTCTGGCCTTCATCGCCGTCGGTGGGGCGGCTGAATTTCGGCGATGGCTGGCATGACGACACCTCGGGCGACATGCATTTCTGGGACGTGTGGCACTCGTCGAAGGATTTCGAGCATTACCGCACCGTTCAACCCCGGTTCTGCTCGGAATTCGGCTTTCAGTCGTTTCCATCCAACCGGATCATTGAAAGCTTCACCGAGGCGGCAGACCGCAATGTCTCGTCCCGGGTGATGGATGTTCACCAGCGCAATCCGGGCGGCAACAGCCGCATCGTCGAGACGCTGGCGCGCTATTTCCGCTTTCCCGACCGCTTCGAGGACATGACCTGGCTCAGCCAGGTCAGCCAGGCGCTGGCAATGAAGACGGCGATCGAGTTCTGGCGCTCGTCAAAACCGCGCTGCATGGGCACGCTCTACTGGCAGCTCAACGACACCTGGCCGGTGGCGAGCTGGTCGTCGCTGGACTATGGCGGCGGCTGGAAACTGACCCAGTATCTGGCGAGGAAATTCAATGCCCCGGTGCTGGTGACGGCGCAGCCCGATGCAAAAACCGGCGACATCGTGCTCTTGGCGGTCAACGACACCGCCGAAACCGTCAACCTTCACATTACCGCATGCCGGGTTTCGTTGACCGGCACAATGGCCGAAGCCGGCGTCTGGGCCTGCCACTGCCCGACCAACAGCGCGATCGAAGTGGCGCGGATCCCGTTCGCTGCTGTTGGGGCGGACGAGTTTCTCAATTGCAGCTGGCAGGACCCAGACGGCATCCATGTCGGCGAGAACGATTACCTGCACCACCGCCCCAAGGACTATGGCTTCGCAGCTCCCGACATCCATGTCGAAGACGATGGCGACAGCATCTCGCTGACCAGCGACCTCCCGGCGCTGTTTGTCACCCTCGATCACGGCGGGTCCGACATCTGGTCGGACAATGGCTTCACCCTGCTGCCCGGCATTCCAAAGGTCATCCACCGAGCCCGCGCGCGCGGCGGCATCAAGGGCGATGGCCGGATCCTGCATCTCGGGAAAACAGGCCGGATGACTTAAAACCGTGGGCAAACGGGGAGAAGCTGGAAATGCTGTGTCCGGACGGCACACAACGGCTTTGCTAGACGCTGTTTAACCGATATACCGAAAACGGAAATTAATTCCCCGGAGGCGGGCAAATGGCCCAATCCGGATGATTCGAGCGCGTTAAAGAGCCATTTCTCCGGTTTTGCGCGCACAAAACACGAAGAAAGTTGCCAAATGGGTACTAACGCTGCCATCCAAACCCGGAAGACGGACGCCATCGCGCGCGGCGTCGGCATGATGACGCAAATCTATGCTGATCGCGCCGAAAACGCCGAAATCTGGGACGTCGAAGGAAACCGCTACATCGATTTCGCCGCCGGCATCGCCGTGGTCAATACCGGCCATCGCCACCCCAAGGTGATCGAGGCGGTGAAAGCGCAGCTCGACCGCTTCACCCACACCTGCCACCAGGTTGTGCCCTACGAGAACTATGTTGGGTTGGCCGAGCGGCTGAACGCCCTGGTTCCCGGCGATTTCGACAAGAAAACCGTGTTTGTGACCACCGGCGCGGAAGCCGTGGAAAACGCCATCAAGATCGCCCGCGCCGCCACCGGTCGCACCGCCGTGGTGTCGTTCTCCGGCGGCTTTCACGGCCGCACGTTCATGGGCATGGCGCTGACCGGCAAGGTGTTTCCTTACAAGGCAGGCTTCGGCGCGATGCCGAGCGACGTCTACCACGTGCCCTTCCCGGCCGAGCTGCATGGTGTTTCCGTAGAGCAGTCGCTGGCAGCACTTGAAACCCTGTTCAAAGCCGATGTCGACCCGGCGCGGGTGGCGGCGATCATTCTCGAACCGGTGCAGGGCGAAGGCGGCTTCTACGAAGTGCCGAAGGGCTTTTTCAAGCAGCTGCGCGAGATCTGCGACAAGCATGGCATCCTGCTGATTGCCGACGAGATCCAGACCGGCTTTGCCCGGACCGGCAAGATGTTTGCGATGGAACATCACGGTGTTGCACCGGACCTGACGACGATGGCCAAGGGCCTGGCCGGCGGCTTTCCGCTGGCAGCGGTCACCGGACGCGCCAGCATCATGGACGCGGCCAACCCGGGCGGCCTGGGCGGCACCTATGGCGGCAACCCGATCGGCATCGCCGCGGCCCACGCCGTGCTCGACGTGATTGACGAGGAAGGCCTTTGCGAACGCGCCACCCAGCTTGGCAACCGGCTGAAGCAGCGGCTGCAGGCGGTCCGCGAGGATGTGCCCGAAATCGTCGATATCCGCGGTCCCGGCTTCATGAACGCGATCGAGTTCAATGATGTCAAAACCGGCAAGCCAAGCCCCGATTTCGCCAATGCGGTCAAGGCCCGCGCGCTTGAAAAGGGGCTCATTCTTCTCACCTGCGGCGTTTACGCCAATGTCATCCGCTTCCTGTCCCCGATAACCATCCAGGACCCGATCTTCCAGGAAGCCCTGGACCTGCTTGAAGCGTCCATCCGTGAAGTACACAAAGAAACCGGAGCCACCGCGTAATGACCAACAAACCTCTCGCAGCCATGCTCAAGAACCCGGACCTGCTCGTCACTGCGGCGCTGGTCGGCGGCTCATGGATGAAGACCGCGCCAAGCGGCAAGACCTTCGACGTGCTCAACCCGTCGACCGGTGAAGTCATCACCGCCCTGCCGGATCTGGGCGTCGAGGAAACCAGGACCGCCATCGATGCCGCCTATGTGGCGCAAAAGGCCTGGGCGGCGAAGACCGGCAAGGAACGCGCCGCGGTGCTGCGCAAGCTCTATGACCTGATGGTCGCCAATGCCGACGATCTGGGCGCCATCCTGACCGCCGAGATGGGCAAGCCGCTGGCCGAGGCCAAGGGCGAGATCCTCTACGGCGCGAGCTTCATCGAATGGTTCGCGGAAGAAGCCAAGCGCGTCTATGGCGATGTCATTCCGGGCCACCAGCCCGACAAGCGCATCGTGGTGATCAAGCAGCCGGTCGGCGTTGTCGCCTCGATCACGCCGTGGAACTTCCCCAATGCGATGATCGCCCGCAAGCTCGGCCCGGCGCTTGCCGTCGGCTGCGCCTTCGTTGCCAAGCCTGCCGGCGAAACGCCGCTGTCGGCGCTGGCGATGGCCAAGCTGGCCGAAGATGCCGGCGTGCCCAAGGGCCTCTTGAGCGTCATCACTTCGCGCTCGAGTGCGGCGATCGGCCAGGAGTTCTGCTCCAACGACAAGATCCGCAAGATCACCTTTACCGGCTCGACCGAAGTCGGCCGCATCCTGATGCGCCAGTCGGCCGACCAGATCAAGAAGACCTCGATGGAGCTTGGCGGCAACGCGCCGTTCATCGTCTTCGACGACGCCGATCTCGATGCCGCCGTCGACGGCGCGATGATCTCGAAATACCGCAACAACGGCCAGACCTGCGTCTGCGCCAACCGGATCTACGTGCAGGCCGGCGTCTACGATGCGTTTGCCGAAAAGCTCGCGGTCGCGGTCAGCAAGATGAAGGTCGGCGACGGCTTTGGCGACGGCGTGACCACCGGCCCGCTGATCAGCGAGGATGCTGTCACCAAGGTTGTCGAGCATATCGAGGACGCCAAGTCGAAGGGCGCCAAGGTGCTGACCGGCGGCACCCGCCACAATCTCGGCGGCACCTTCTTCCAGCCGACGATCCTGACCGGGGTGACCCGCGAGATGAAGGTTGCCGGCGACGAGACCTTCGGCCCGGTGGCGCCGCTGTTCAAGTTCGACACCGTCGAGGATGTGATCGAACAGGCCAACGACACCATCTTCGGCCTGGCGTCGTACTTCTACGCCAATGACCTGACCAAGGTCTGGCGTGTCGCCGAGGCGCTGGAATACGGCATGGTCGGCGTCAACACCGGCCTGATCTCGACCGAGGTGGCGCCGTTCGGCGGCGTCAAGCAGTCAGGCCAGGGCCGCGAAGGCTCGAAATACGGCTGCGACGATTATCTCGAAATCAAGTATATCTGCATGGGCGGGATCTGATCGCGCACGCTTCATCGTCATGCCGGACTTGATCCGGCATCCAGCAAGCCCAAGTCCTTGGGCTGAAAGAGTCCTTTCACCCGGCAGACGCCGGGTGAAAGGATCCCGGCTCAAGTCCGGGATGACGGAAGGCGAGACACTTCCGAAAAGACTTTTTCCGCTGCTTCACCGCGCCACGAAATAGCGTGGTTCGGTACTCGCTGAGCGGCAGAATGGTTCCCCCACCTCCCCCTTGAGCGGAGGTGGGGACACCGGTCAGCCCATTCCCGTTCCCAGCGCCTCTCTTTACACAGACGCACTACAAAGGATCCCGGCTCAAGACCCAGATGAGGGCAAACAATTCAAACGTTGCGCTTCATTGACCCCGAACATGCGAAATCATGTCTTGAGCCAGAGAATGCCATGTGACAAGGTTTCACTTAGTTCGAGTGCGACTCCTGGAACGGGTACACAATGGTCTATAAGCGCCAAACAAGAATAAATTATATGTACCGCGACGCTTCAAATTGGAAATTTTGGGGTTCAGCGATTGTGGACGGCGAATTATATTTAGAACAGCTAGAACCATACCTTTTCGATTATGTGTTTTTCGTTCCACACGAAGTTGGCCTTAGCCACTTGCTTGACCAACCAATGAACGATGACGATCATTATTTGCACTCTTTTGTTAATTTTGAACCTACGGCTGGAGGACGGTCTCTGTGTTCGGCCAAAGAACTCGTCACACGATTCAGGACTGCCCACGAGCGCGGCTGGTTCTTCAGTTCGAGAGCACGGATGGAATATTTTCAGGTTGACTGACCTACTTTAGAGTGGTCGTTAGAGATCTATCTGCTGTGCAATGTTTTTCGATACCATCATGTTTAAAATGCGCAGAGAAACGATTGTAAGCGAACAAAGCTGGATGACGGGTGGTTCGAAGTGAGCGATGGACTGCGCGGAACGGACTGGACAAAGTCAGAGGTTCAACTCTGCGTGGCAAGATATTTCGATCTGCTCGAAAAGCAAAACGCCAACGACCCCTTCACAAAGGCTAGCGCCTATAGAGATATTGCCCAGCAAACTGGTCGAACCGCGTCGTCAATCGAATACAAATTTAGAAATATATCGGCGGTGCTGAATGAGATGGGATTGGATTGGCTGACCGGCCTTGCTCCGTTGCCAAATTTTCAGAAGCTCCTAGCCGAAACTATAGATGAAAATGAAGATAGAGTTAGGGCGCTTGGGACTATAGCCGCGCCGAGGGGAATTGAGGATTTTGCCGGATTGTATGTTGAGTCGCCTCCTGAAAGGGCTACCGGAAACGCAACAGTCCCTGATTATGTCGAAAAGCTCGTGCGTAAGTTTGACCCGATTGAGCGGGACCGAAACAATAAGATCCTAGGTGACGCAGGGGAGGAAATGGTACTTGAATACGAAAAGAGATACTTGCGATCAATTGAGCGGCATGATCTTTCGAAAAATGTCCAATGGATATCAAAGATCGAAGGTGATGGCGCAGGCTACGATATTCTAAGTTTTGATGGCTCTGGCAGAAAAAAATTCATTGAGGTCAAGACAACAATCGGAAGCAATACAACACCATTTTTTATCAGTCGCAATGAGTATGAATTTTCAAAGAAGGAATCTGAACGTTTCTGCTTGTTCAGAGTTTTTGATTTCCGAAAAAGCCCAAGGGCATTTGAAATACAAGGTCCGCTGGAAAACTCCTTAAGACTATCAACAGAGACATTTCGTGCAGATTTTCGATCATAAGTTAGCCATCCCGATAACTTCATCTCCAAGCTATACATAATCTCCGTTTCCGTCTCTTCTGGCCATCGTGGCCAAGTCTCCTACGGCTTTCCAATATGTCGACCTCTGAGCACGGGTACTACAGTGAAATGTTCCGCATTATCAATCTTGCGACCTTCTTGTTCGAGCGCTAATGGCTAGGTGCGGAGCAGGAAGGTGTAACTGTCGAGAGCACGATTTCCTGGTATGATGCGCGGCGCAGGCACCCTACCCGTACGGAGTATCGCCTCTACTATCCCGGCAATGACGTTACAGCCTTGATGGAAGCCAGTGATACGTTCTTTCTTGCCTTGCGGCGAGGCGGAACGGCCATGGTGGTCATCACACCGGCCGGGAGCACGATTGAGGGTCAGTTGCTGTGGCTTTTTGGTCTCGATAAGCAGCCTGAGCTGGAGTTTGCTGTCAGGGAGATTTCAGGCAACCGTGATGCGGAGCTGGATTTCACGGTTCGCTACATTCTGGACGATCTGGGCATCGAGCTTGAAGAACCAGAGAGTGACAGGCTTGATTCCCTCATCGAGAGGTTCGGCCTGAAGTTTCCCACCACACGGGATTTTTCGGCACTGGCGCGGGATTCTCTGCCTGAAATCGTGCCCGGACGTGACGACCCCGACACTGTCCTTATGGCTTGGCTGGAGCGCGAAGAGCAGCTTTTCCGCCGCCTCGAACGCATTATCGTGTCCGAACGTCTGGTGGGCGGCTTTATGGCCGGGGGTGAGGCAGACGTTGACGGGTTTCTGTCTTTCTCCCTGAGCGTTCAGAACCGTCGCAAGGCACGGGCCGGGCAGTCCCTTGAAAACCAGCTTGAAGCGCTCTTCCTAGGGCATCGCATCCGCTATTCACGGGGTGCCGAGACCGAGAACCGCCACAAGCCGGATTTCCTGTTCCCGGGCATCGAGGAATATCGCAACGCTGCTTTCCCTGCACCACAGCTCACAATGCTGGGTTCCAAGTCCACTTTGAAAGACCGCTGGCGGCAGGTGCTGACAGAAGCGGAGCGCATTGGTGAAAAGCATCTGGTGACACTGGAGCCTGCCATATCGGAGCATCAGACTGACCAGATGCGGCAGGCCAGCCTTCAGCTGGTGCTGCCCCGGCGCTTGCATGACACATACCGCGAAAGCCAGCGGAATTGGCTCATGAGCCTTTCTGATTTCATTGGATTGCTTGCCCAACGACAGGATTTGTAACTCGCGGCGGGGTCCGCAGGACGGGCGAGACCCGTGGCTCGCCCTTTGCTCCCGAAGTGACAGAGGAGGGTCAGCATAAACCGACGTCAAGGTACGCGCGCAGGGCGCCCCCTTGTCATCTACGCCGACATCTCCACGCAAGAGGGAGATCGGGTCCCGCACAAGTCCGCGCTCATGTGCAAGAAACGCGACCCCACCCCCTGCAACTCCAACGCCTTGACCGAGATCCCCGCCATTTTTTCCCCACCCTCCCCCGTCATGCGACAATCCCCTCGCTCCCGCTGCCGGATGGATCGCGAACGCTTCGAGCCAGGTGGGAGGAAATGCCCTTGATCCTGGCCGTAACGTGCGGCCCAGCTGAAAGGGAGGCAGTGGCCAGCGTGGCTCCGTCGGCGGGCCAGCTCATCTTTACCGGTGGGCAGGTCAAGCCGGCCACCGGACCGTCCTCGGATTTCATGCCCGCTTGCGGGCGGGGATCTGACAGCGGGCCGGGCCTGTGGCGGAGGTGTTCCCCTTCGAGCATGGCGCGTTCGAGTGACCTCACCTGAACGACACCGGCCATGCATCGCAATGAAGGGGGCATGCTTCGTGCCGGAAACCGCGCCGCAAAGCATCCGTCGCGGCCCTTCGTCCGGGGCCGCGGCCTGGGGCAACCCATGCAAGCCGCGTCGGGCGCAATGCCCTCAAGCGGTGCAGGATCGCGAGGTGACTGCCTGTCGGACGGGGACGCCGTCCGGCGAGTTTCGGGTCCGTGCGCGGGTTGCGCCACCCATTCAAAACCACTTTCAGAGGTGCAGCCCGCGCGCGGCCCTCCGGACCCTGTTTGTTTTCAAACCCCGGCGGTTCCCCGCGCGGGGGTGTCGGTGCGAGGATCGGAAGACCGGACCTGATGTCCGTCATACCGGACTTGATCCAGACAAGCGAAGCGACGTCGTAGCCTCCAGCGGTCGTCAATGGGCGAACGGCTTGCCGCCGGTCACCCCAAAATCCCCGGCAAGTTGAGCCCGTGTTCGCGGGCGCAATCGAGCGCGATCTCGTAGCCGGCATCGGCATGACGCCAGACGCCGGAAGCCGGATCATTCCACAGCACCCGTTCGAGCCGCCTGGCCGCGGCCTCGGTGCCGTCGGCGACGACGACCATGCCGGAGTGCTGCGAGAAACCCATGCCGACACCGCCGCCATGGTGGATCGATACCCAGGTGGCACCGGATGCGGTGTTGACCAGTGCGTTGAGCAGCGGCCAGTCGCTGACCGCATCGGAACCGTCCTTCATGGATTCGGTCTCACGGTTCGGCGAGGCGACCGAGCCCGAATCGAGGTGATCACGGCCGATGACGATCGGCGCCTTCAACTCGCCCGAGGCGACCATTTCATTGAAGGCCAGCCCGGCGCGATGGCGATCGCCGAGACCGATCCAGCAGATCCGCGCCGGCAGGCCCTGGAAGGCGATGCGCTCGCTCGCCATGTCGAGCCAATTGTGCAGATGGGTGTTGTCCGGGAACAGCTCCTTCATCTTGGCGTCGGTCTTGTAGATGTCCTCGGGATCGCCCGAGAGCGCGCACCAGCGGAACGGCCCGATCCCGCGGCAAAACAGCGGGCGGATATAGGCGGGCACGAAGCCGGGGAAGGCAAAGGCATTTTCCAGGCCCTCGTCCTGCGCCACCTGGCGGATGTTGTTGCCGTAATCCAGCGTCGGCACGCCTGCATTCCAGAATTCGACCATGGCGGCGACGTGGGTCTTCATGCTGGCACGCGCCGCCTTTTCGACCGCTTTCGGATCGCTTTCCTGCTTTTCGCGCCATTCGGCCACGCTCCAGCCCTGCGGCAGGTAGCCGTGCAGCGGATCATGGGCGGAGGTCTGGTCGGTGACGATATCGGGGCGCGGGCCGCCTGATTTCATCCGGGCGGCCAGCTCGACAAAGACATCGGCGGCATTGCCGAGCAGGCCAACGGACTTGGCTTCGCCGGCCTTAGTCCATTTGTCGATCATCGCCAGCGCCTCGTCGAGCGTGTGCGCTTTCGCATCGACGTAACGGGTGCGCAGACGGAAATCGATGCGGGTCTCGTCGCACTCGACCGCCAGGCAGCAGGCGCCGGCCATCACGGCTGCCAGCGGCTGCGCGCCGCCCATGCCGCCAAGACCACCGGTCAGGATCCACTTGCCGGTGAGGTCGCCACCATAATGCTGACGTCCGGCCTCGGCGAAGGTCTCGAAGGTGCCCTGGACGATGCCCTGCGTGCCGATATAGATCCAGGAGCCGGCGGTCATCTGGCCGTACATGGCGAGCCCGCGCTTGTCGAGTTCGTTGAAATGATCCCAGTTGGCCCAGTGCGGCAC
>Ga0189291_100136_pt1 | contig 68764 bp, 67 predicted proteins | sample UW1redminimetaG_FD_130331 | JGI IMG/M metagenome (GOLD analysis project Ga0189291, IMG submission 130331) | Marine microbial communities from the Costa Rica Dome - UW179B-red mini metaG | ecosystem: Environmental > Aquatic > Marine > Oceanic > Photic zone | place: Costa Rica: the Eastern Pacific...
CAAATGGTAGACCAAAAGTGCCCCTTTACATCGAACACTTCCTTAGCTAACCTATTGATATTGTTGGATATCAACCAAAATTGGATGCCTGTGATGAGAAACTAACCTCTCCGGCAGCACCATCTACTTATGGTAACCCTTTGATATCCAACGGTTTTCGTCAGGATTTCCCAAGGAGGGTAGACCAAGGATCATTTTTGGTCTCCGACAGCCTTCAATACCCATTTGGAAAGCACTGATATGGGATGCCCTTCACCATAGCTTTCACCCACTCCGCCGACACTCCAGCCTCCAATACGATCAATGATGTCTTTCGGGCACTCAACGGCTCGTAAGCGATCTCTAAAGGAATGTCTTAAAGAGTGAATAACGGCTCCATTTGAAATACGTGGTGATATCCATTTGTTGAGTGCTCCACTTGCAGAGTTGGCACGACAGCTATCAACGTCACAGTATGCTGGAAAGAGAAATTCGCCGTTGGTTGCGTCCATGGCGCGTTTAATGGCCCAGCGAGCATGTCCCTCAAGTGGAATTGTTCGAACACTACTTGTAGTCTTTAACCGTCTCCAAGGGTGCGGTTTAAGCTTGATATAGGGGTGAGGGGTGGTCAATACGATGTCCCCTTTAGTTAGACCGAGTGCTTCGCTCAATCTCATGCCTGTGTCGCTTAGTAGCGCTATCAGCCAACGAAGTTCGTCATCTTTATTTCGACAATCAGCTTGCAGCTTGTGAAGTTCTTTCAATTTGAAGGAGGAGCGTTTGTGCGTCGGGCCGCTATCTTCGCCATAGTATATGTTTGAGAAGACCCTCGGTTCTTCGAAATCTAGTTCTCTAGAGGCGAAGTTGAAGACAGCCTTTAAAGTCGTGAAATAGCGTTTTACACTCGGGATGCTTAGCCCATTCGCGACGAGGTGGTCTCGGAACTGATTAATCTCCAGTCTGGAAATGTCCCCCACTTCTCGATCCCCAAGAAACGACACAAAGTTGTTCACTGCTCTATCTACCGCTTGGGTGAAGGTTTTAGGTCGACCCACAGACTTGTGCTTAAGGTAGGTGGCCCTTGCCTCGGAAATTGTGGGAGTTCTTGGTGATCCTGATTTGCCAGGAGATTCCTTAACCTGCTGTCGAAGAAAGCGGGACAGTGGGTTGTCTGTGTTTCGCCAGCGCATTGATCGCCAATCATCGTCCAGTTTAGTCGCAAAGACCATGGCGCGAGCAGTCGCAGTTTGAGTTGAGCGTGTCTTGAGCGAAAAGACAATCCGAGGTTTCTGATAGTTATTTGTGAGATCGCTTGGAATGCGCCTAGAGAAATAATAGACGCCGCGCTTTTGGAATATATATGTACTGAAATGGTCTACCATTTGGTCTACCCTCCTTGGGAAATCCTGACGAAAACCGTTGGATATCAAAGGGTTACCATAAGTAGATGGTGCTGCCGGAGAGAATCGAACTCTCGACCTCCTCATTACCAATGAGGTGCTCTACCGCTGAGCTACGGCAGCACAAGCCTTGTAACGTTTGTCACCAAAGCGCCGTGGTAGTGCCATAAGCTTTTCATCAAAGCAAGAGTGTTCTGGACCTTGCGGCAAAAAATGTGCAAAAAAGCCATTCCGCTAGGCGATGCATCGTTTGGCATTGATTTGATCAAGATAGCAAATTATAGCCAAATCTTATGAATGAAAAACGCGAAAACACGGTAGAAACCAAGCGTAAGGCCCGCGAAGAGCGGCTGACCCAGCAATTGCGCGCAAATTTGCGGCGGCGCAAACAACAGGTCAAGGCGCGCACCGACGCAGACAAGAACGCGCCAAAACAAGATTAACCCATCCTCGTTTGTGCCGCTGATTGGTCCTGATATGGTCTCAATTGGGTCTTCAATTGGCCAAATTTTCAACCAAACATTGATCGCACTGGTAATTTCTCCAAGATCGCTATAATTAACGGCGAGCGACAAGCGCCTTTTAAGGAAAATGACATGGATCGAATTCGTATTGTTGGTGGTAACGAGCTTCACGGTGAGCTACCGATTTCAGGCGCAAAAAATGCTGCCCTGCCATTGATGATTGCGAGTTTGCTGACCAAAGAGCCCTTGACCCTAAACAACGTGCCCCGCTTGGCCGACGTTAAGCAGCTTGAGCGCATTTTGGAAAACCACGGCGTTGATATTTCCGTGCAAGGCCGTCGCCGTGGTGAAGATGAAATGCGCGGCCAACGCATCACATTTTCTGCCGCAGACATTGTGGACACATGTGCACCATACGAATTGGTGGCCACCATGCGCGCCAGCTTTTGGGTGATCGGCGCATTGTTGGCCCGCGAAGGCGTGGCCCGGGTTTCAATGCCTGGCGGTTGTGCGATTGGCACCCGGCCTGTTGATTTTTATATTGATGGTTTGCAGCAATTGGGCGCTGAGATCGAAATTGATGGTGGTTATGTGAATGCCAAAGCCCCCGGCGGTCGACTTAAAGGCGGCGTGGTGAAATTGCCACGTATTTCAGTGGGCACCACCCATGTGATCATGATGGCCGCGACTTTGGCCGAGGGCACCACGACAATTGAAAACGCTGCAATGGAGCCAGAAGTGGTCAACCTTGCAGAGTGCTTAGTGGCCATGGGCGCAAGAATTTCAGGTGTTGGCACCAGAACCATCACCATTGAAGGCGTCGACGCGCTGCATGGCGCCGAAGTTGATGTGATCCCTGATCGGATTGAAACCGGTACCTATGCTATGGCTGTTGCAATGACCGGCGGCAATGTGTTGTTGCGGGGCGCAAATGCCGATCATTTGGACGCACCTCTAAAGGTTCTTGAGCAAACCGGTGTGCAAATCATTCGAGAAGAAGATGGCCTGCGGGTCATCAAGAAAGGCAGTGTTATTCACGCCATTGATGCGGAAATTTCTGAATACCCAGATTTCCCAACTGATTTGCAAGCGCAATATATGGCCCTGATGACCCGTTCGGATGGCACCGCCCTTGTGCGCGAAACAATTTTCGAAAACCGCTTCATGCATGTGGCTGAACTGATGCGCTTTGGCGCGGACATTAGCGTTGATGGGCAACGCGCCCATGTTAAGGGCGTTCGTGAACTTAAGGGCGCGCAAGTGATGGCAACAGATTTGCGGGCTTCGGTTTCATTGGTGATTGCAGGCCTCGCTGCAAAAGGCGAAACAATCGTCAACCGTATTTATCACTTGGATCGCGGCTTCGAGCGTTTGGAAGACAAGCTGAGCCGTTGCGGTGCGCAAATTGAACGCATCAGCGGCTAGTTTGCCCCAAAAGGCTGCAGGTGTTTTTGCGTCGAGCTACTTGTGATGTGCCCTGACGCGCATTAGGTAGTCAGGTGAATTGCTGGCTTAAAGTAGATAAAAGGAAGATCTTGATCTATGACCGATCTCAAATTGCTTGCCCTTGATAGTGAAGATTTAGAAGTGATTTCTGCGCATACCCAAGATGCTGTAATACGCGTTGGTGAAATGGGCTATGTGGCAGATGATCAAAGGTTTGCCTTTTTGATGAACAGATTTGCGTGGGAAGCCGATAGTAATCGCGGTAAAGGCCAACGCAAGCGTGCCGCGATCCATTTTGATCGGGTCACTCAAGTCAAAGTGTCAGGCATTGATCTTGACGCCAAAGATGGTGTGTTGGAACTGCTGACGATGACCTTTGAGGTTACAGACGATCCTTCCGGGGAAGTGCTTTTGGCCTTTGCTGGCGGTGGGTCAATCAAACTGAGTGTTGAGTGTTTAGAAGCGCGCATGCAAGATTTGGGTGCTGCTTGGGGCGCAAAAGGCACGCCGCAACACGACCTAACAAATTAAAAGAGTAGCGCAATAATGCCGGTAAGACTGGAACAGGCCGCAGCTGATTTTGAACAACAGTTTGCAATTCTTTTGGGCGCGAAGCGCGAAACTTCTGTTGAAGTTGGTGATGCGGTTCAAACGATAATCAATGACGTGCGTACGCGCGGCGACGCAGCCCTTGTAGACCTGACCCAAAAGTTTGATCATTTAGATCTGAATTCGACCGGAATTGCTTTTACTGAGGCTGAAATTGACGCGGCCTACAATGCAACGTCGAGCCAACTGATTGGCGCGCTCAACCATGCTTATAAACGCATAACAGCCTATCACGCTCGCCAACTGCCAAAAGACGAGATGTTTACCGATGATGCGGGGGTGACACTGGGTTCGAAATGGAACCCGGTGGATGCGGTTGGCATTTACGTGCCGGGCGGGCTGGCCAGCTATCCCTCATCGGTGCTGATGAACACAGCGCCAGCGCGTGTGGCTGGGGTGGAGCGTATCGCCATGGTTGTGCCCACACCAAATGGGGTGGTTAATCCAACGGTTTTGGCCGCTGCAAAAATTGCAGGCGTTTCAGAGATTTATAGGGTAGGGGGCGCGCAAGCCATTGCAGCGCTGGCCTTTGGCACCGATACCATTAAACCAGTCAATAAAATTGTTGGCCCAGGCAATGCCTATGTGGCGGCAGCAAAACGCCAAGTCTATGGAGCCGTGGGCATTGATATGATTGCCGGCCCATCTGAAGTTTTGGTGATCGCGGATAGTTCTGCCAACCCCGCATGGATTGCAGCTGATCTATTGGCACAAGCGGAACACGACAAATCGGCGCAATCGATATTGATCACTCCCGATGCTGCCCTTGCTGACGCCGTCGAAAAAGAAGTTGAACGCCAATTGGCGATATTGCCCAAGAAGCACCTTGCGGGACCATCTTGGGAAGATTTTGGTGCTGTCATTGTGGTTAAAAACATTGATGCGGCAATTGATTTATCTAATCGCATGGCGCCAGAGCACTTGGAGTTGGCCGTTGATGACCCCCAAGCATTGATCGCTAAAGTGCGCCACGCTGGCGCGATCTTCCTTGGTCACCACACCCCAGAAGCCATTGGCGACTATATTGGGGGAACCAACCACGTTTTGCCCACAGCACGCTCGGCGCGATACGCGTCTGGGTTGAATGTGCTGGATTTCATCAAACGCATTTCAATCCTTGGCTGCACGCCTTCTTCGCTAAGTGCGCTCGCGCCAGATGCAGTCGCTCTGGCGGAAGCCGAAGACCTGCAAGCGCACGGTCGTTCAGTTTCTATTAGGCTTAATCGCTAATTCAAAAAACCGTTTATTCTTGTGATAACCCTTACTTGGTATTGTTCGGCATAAAAGTTGGCGCAAAGTAGGATTAGATCAATGAATGATACAGCAGGCGGTGCAGCGGGATATTTGGCCGAAATCGAGCAGCTTGAAGAACAACTCACACGGCAATTGAATGAGGTTGAAGGTCACGATATTTTGGCCGAGCTAAAACGCAACGACTATCGTGCTGCACACGAAGTCCTCGTTGAAGATGGTCCGATGCGTACGCTCAACGATAATGATACTGAGGCGGCAGGCGTTCTACAAAGCTTTACCACGCTCGCACGCAAATTTGCTCAACAAGCCGTTTTCAATCAACAGGTCATTGCAAAGTTCATATTGGAAGAACAAAAAGCTGCGAAAGGCTTTCGCATGCAAGTTCTGATGTTTTTGGGATTGATTGTCCTGCTGCTTTGCGCTTTGCTGCTTAGATAAAAGCGGCTATCGCAAATTCGCATTTTTGAGGCTAAATGGACATCTCCCATCCTGAAACGGATAAGCTGGTTACGGTCACACTTGATCCTGAAACAATCATTTCGATTGACCCGGACGAAGTGCACGAGCGCCGCATTGCCGTTTTTGATCTGGTGGAAGAGAACCAGTTCGCTCCAATTACCGCCATTTCCGAGGCGCATGGACCTTACGCGTTGCACGTCTCCATCCGTGGCAACCATTTGGGATTGGATGTGCGCAACCCCACAACCAACGAACCCATTGCTGCGCATTTTTTATCGCTGACCCCGTTTCGCCAATTGATCCGCGATTATTTTCGCGTCCGCGAAAGCTATTATGACGCCATCAAAAGTGCGCAGCCTTATAAAATCGAAACAGTTGATATGGCCCGTCGTGGCCTACACAACCAAGCCGCGGAATTGTTGAGGCAGCGCTTGGATGGCAAATTGGAGATGGACGAGAACACAGCGCGGCGCTTGTTCACGCTGATCTGTGCGGTCCAGCCCTATGCCGATCAACGCACCAACATAAAATCAGACATGCCTACGGTTTTGTTTGTGTGCTCGATGAATTCAGTGCGTTCGCCAATTGCTGCAGCGTTGGCGCGTCGCGCTTTTCCAACCCGCATCATTGCGCGCTCTGCTGGGGTTCGCTCTGGTAAGGTTGATAACTTTGTCCATGAAGTGATGGAAGAAATCGGCGTGGATATGTCGGTACATACCCCGCATACAATGGACGAGTTAGTGGCAAGTTCTTTTGATTTGATCGTCACCCTGTCTGACGAAGCGCCTTCCGCTGTCGATGCACGCGATTACGAAGTCGGCAAGCGGCTGCACTGGGAAGTGGATGACCCCACTTTGATTGATGGAAACCGCGCCCAAAAACTAGATGCATATCGTGCCTTGCGCGAAGACCTAAACAACCGTATTAACACCGAGCTGCAATCGCTGGTGACAAATGGTTCACAAATCGTTTGAATTTGTATAGGTTGCCGCCAATTCAGGCACTATTGTGCTTGAAGGTGCATATCAGGAGATAGAATGGCTAAAGAAGAAATGCTCGAGTTTCCGGGCGTCGTACAGGAATTGTTGCCGAACGCGACATTCCGCGTGAAGCTCGAAAATGAACACGAAATCATCGCCCACACTGCGGGCCGCATGCGCAAAAACCGTATCCGTGTTTTGGCAGGCGACAAGGTGCTTGTTGAAATGACACCTTACGATCTCACCAAAGGCCGGATCACATACCGCTTCAAATAAGCGGTGCGTGTCCTAAAACATGAGCCATAAAGCATAATGGTCGCTGCCCGTCCCGAACTCATCCTCGCTTCTGCCTCACCGCGCCGCTTGGCGCTGTTGAACCAGATTGGCGTGGAACCAGACCATCTGATCCCCGCGGACGTGGACGAAACACCCCTTAGAAACGAAATCCCACGCAAGCTTGCTGCTCGGTTGGCCCACACCAAAGCTTTGGCCGCCCAACACAAGGCGCGCCAAACCGGAATTGGTGACAATGCACTGGTTTTAGGCGGCGATACGGTTGTGGCCGTTGGACGCCGCATTTTGCCAAAGGCTGAAATGCTCGACGATGCGGCGGCGTCTTTGCGCCTGCTTAGTGGTCGTTCGCATCGTGTGTTTACCTCAATTTGTTTGCTCAACCCAGGCGGTGGGGTTAAACGACGCGTGGTAGAAACACGAATTCGGTTCAAACGGCTTTCCACTGCAGAAATTGATGCCTACCTTGCCAGTGGTGAGTGGGAAGACAAAGCGGGCGCATATGCCATTCAGGGCATCGCCGGTGCGTTTGTGATCAAGCTGCAGGGCTCTTACCATGCCGTGATGGGTTTGCCTCTCTATGAGACGGTGCAGCTGCTGCGCAGCGAGAATTACCCAATTGAGTTCAATTGGCTTAACTCAACCTCAGGCATCTAGCATGAACGACACTTCTGACCGCTCTAACATAACCGGTTTGCGCCCGTCCAAACCCTGTGTGATGTGCGAAAAACCATCAGTGCGTCAGTTTCATCCATTTTGTTCCAAACGCTGTGCAGATCTGGATTTGGGCAAATGGCTCAATGGATCTTACGCCATTCCCGTTGTGGAAGAAGATGGCGCACAGCTTGAAGATTATGATGAAGAATAAATGCCTCGGGTTGCCCAAATTCTTACGTTAACACGCTGAAATTCAGCATGTTTTTGCTCAAGTTTGGGAAAGTTTCAAGATAAGTGATATTTTTTGTCTTAGACCGCTAGACATTCTCATTTTCTCACCCTATAAACCCGCCACAGCTTGTATGAATTGGTTGAACATTGGTTCCTGATTCATTGCAGGATGCCCGGGTAGCTCAGGGGTAGAGCAGCGGATTGAAAATCCGCGTGTCGGTGGTTCAAATCCGCCCCCGGGCACCATTTCCATGACAAGCCAGTATTTCACCTTGTTGGCTAGATTATGAGGGTTTCCTCAAAGTCTTTGCGCTTTGCCAATTTCGCCGCAATCACAAAAAGACCGATCCTTCGTTGGATGAGTTTCCGCTATTCTAGGTGCGCTCGGCATTTGGCATGCGGGCGTCTAGAGATAGAGTTTGAAGTGTGAACAAGTGATAACTGGTTTTTTTCTCGCCCAAATCTGTAGTAGAGTTTCGGACAAAGATATCAACTGTTCTATTTGAAGTGGGTGATCGTTCCATTATGGCAGACATATCCAAGTCACAAACGGCAGTTCTCAAATGAGGGTTTTTTCAAACGAGAACAAGCGATCCTTTCACGACTCTGGCTTTTTAATGTTTCGCAAAGCACCAGAATTGATAGGGTATCTTGCTGATATAAAAGACGAAATTGGAAAACTCGCGATTTCCTATGGCTTTGCGGACCCATTCGACGGTAACGCAGACTGTTTTGATCCGCCAGTTGGTGACCCGCGCAATCGCTTTTACCGGTCTCTACGATATCTGCCCAGTCTGGGGCGGCTTGCGAATAGTGCGTTTTTGGCGAATGCGAGCAAAGAAATTGGCTTGTCATTGCCGCTTGTAATGAATGCAAGCAATATTCGAATGGACCAAGGCGGAAGCAATCCAAACAAGTTTCATTGGCATCAGGATTACACATATTTGTTGGGCTCCATGAACTCTGTAACATACTGGTTCCCATTGCAGTCGGTTTCGGCAACACTTGGTGGAATTGAAATTGTACCGAGCTCTCACGAAAAGCACCTACGCCGCTTCAAGGTCACAAACGATCTAGCGAAAGCGAAATCTGGTCATCTGTCGCCCAATGACCTTGTGCTTGAAGAAGAGCCCAGGAGTGGTGCCGTTGCTGTTGAGCTGGATTATGGCGACGGTATCGTCTTTTCTCAGTTTTTGCTGCATCGAAGTTTAGAACACGCGGGAGCCCACACCCGTTGGACGGTCCAGGTTCGGATAAGTGATGCGCTGGATGAGGACTATCGCGAATTCGGCTGCCCGATGGGAGATACAACGACTATTCTTCAACATGGTGCACTACGTACGAAGCTGGTGGACGCTCAATGACCAAGGTGGTCTTGTATTCTTGCGCTGGTTATCATGCCTAAGTTGACAGCCGAAAATGGACAGCCGATGGAAATAAATGACTATCACAATTCAATGTTCACCGGCGAAGTCATCCATGAAAACTGGGTCGATGAATGCGCGCAATATTTGAGACACATTTTCGGTGACGAGATCGCGGGCAAAAGAATTGTTGATTATGGATTTGGGCGAGGCAACTGGAGCCTTGCCTTCCAAAAACTGGGTGCAAAGAGCGTGATCTCCATCGAGGCTTCACAAAGTGCGGCAGATAACTTTCAGCGCCATCTCGACTTGCACGATATTCGCAACATTTCAATTCAAGTGGGCAATACAGATCAAGAAGATCTAGAACTGGAAGCCGATATTGTTTTTCTTTACGGCATTTTCCACCATGTCGAACGTCCGGACAGGTTGCTGCGTTCCGCCACAGACTGGCTTGCCGACGCAAATGGGAAAGTCCTAGTTTATGCTTATGATGGCGGATCTCTGCGTGAGGTCCTTGTGTCAGCCTGTCGAAAATTATCACCATCACTAACACAAGAACATGGTTGGGAGTTCGCGCTGCACCCTCATGCACGCCATCGCGCTGTTGATGATCTCGTTGCACCAACAGTCAATTTTTGGACCCTTGATGATTTGCTTTCAGTTGTTGATCACGCGGGCTTGGATTGTGTAGCTCAAGCAAAGGATTTTGCGCATTTCCAAAATAGATCGCTGACACCAGAATTTGACCCGTACGTCTTGATCCTGAAACCGAAATCCGCACAAAATGATCACTTTGAGGCCGTGCCTAATTCGCATGATTATGCAGACGAATATGAGATTTTGGGAGAAGCCGTTCATCTCATTGCCCAAAATGGTGATGAAACAAACAATCGACAGCTGGTACTGGGGTTGTTCAATTCTTGGTTTGCCGGGGCAGCGCCAGCAAGCTTTGAAAGCAAGATTTTTTATTTGTGGCGTTATTTGTGCCACGTGATTGTCTCAACACCAGTAATTCATGAACAGCCCATCATGAACGAACGTCTTGAGGTGTTGGTAAATCTAACCCGCCGCATCCATCACGAAAAAACCGATAGGTTTGAAAGCAATTGTTTGATGCTGAAAGAACAAATTAGAAATGGCTCTTTCAGAATTTAAAATGTCGCATATCAAGTCGCATAATTATTGAAAAAGTGAATAGCATTATGAAATCTCTCGGCATTCATAAAGATCCTTGGCATAACACAGGGGCTTGCGCAATTTCCGGTCAGGATGCCGCCTATGAGATCGCTTTCCTCTCAGAGGAACGTCTTGATCGAGTGAAGGATAGCCGTGCCTTCCCCCAGAAGTCGATTGAAGCGTGTATGCGCCATACGAATGTTTCAAAAGTTTCCGAATTTGATGCTGTCGTAATGGACTATATTGTCACTGATGAAGATTGGCGACTTGACCAATTCAAAAACCCTTGTTCAACAGAAAATCTGCTGCGTGACGTTAGTCCAGAGCGCATCCATCTCATTGATCACCATCTTTGCCATGCATACGCCACTTTCATGACGTCGCCCTTTGAGGAGGCGGCCATTTTGATCGTTGATGGCCGTGGTTCTCGTAAACAAACTCAGTCACTATTCATCGGCTCTGGCAATTCGATCACCTTTGTTGAATCCACAGATTCCATCGGTATTGGCCTGCTATATTCAGCAATGACCAAACACATTGGCTTTGGCAGTTTACAAGAAGGTAAGACGATGGGCTTGGCGCCCTATGGCGTTGCCGAGCCTCCGCTCAATTTTGCATTCGACGGCGTTTTTGACGGTATCCGCACAAGCTACGACACTTTTTGCGAAGATGGCAGCTATGAATTGAAGGAAGCGCATGCGCCGCTGACTACATTTGGTGAGCAGGCTCGAGGTGCCTATGAAGTTCAACAGGAATGCGAAAGAGCAATAGTGCACCTTGCTGCGCATGCACGCAAAGTTACAGGAATGCCTCATCTTTGTTTGTCCGGCGGGGTGGCTTTAAACTCTGTTGCAAACAACACGTTGATGAAAGCCAACATATTTGACGACGTGTTTGTTAATCCCGCCGCTTCTGACACGGGCATTCCGCTGGGTGCTGCGTACTACGGCTATTACGCGCTTGGTAAAAACAAACGTGAAGCGGGTGAAATCTCTCCCTATCTTGGTCCATCCTACGCACAAGACAGGGTGCAAGAAGCTATCAAACTCTTCTCCGGATACAGTGTCGTAACCGAGAATGCATTGGATCGTGCAATTGAGTTATTGTGTGAAAACAAGATCGTTGGTCGATTTGAAGGGCGCAGTGAAATGGGCCCTAGGGCTTTGGGGCATCGGTCCATTTTGATGAGCCCACTTCTTGCAGAAAATAAGGATGTTATGAATGCCCGCGTGAAATTCCGGGAGGCGTTTCGGCCCTTTGCACCCATTGTGATGGAAGAGCACAGCCAGGATTATTTTGATATTGATCGCCCATGCCCATATATGCTGTTTGTGCCAGACGTTTTGCCTGAAAAACAACATGTAATACCTGCCGTTACGCACATTGATGGTACGGCTCGTGTGCAGACCGTGACCAAAGCATTCAACGGACATCTCTACACCATCCTTGAAGCATTTCGGGCAAAAACAGATGTTCCAGTTTTGCTCAACACAAGCTTTAACGTGGCGGGAGAGCCTATTGTTGAAACGCCTGAAGACGCCATCAAGTGTTTTCTGGGAACGGACATTGATGCGTTGTATATCGAAGATATACTTCTCGTAAAAACGCAAGGTCGCGGCAACGCGGTTGCAAGAAGTTAGAATTGCCCAACTCTTGACGAAAACTTTCGAAGCTTCAGTGGTGCATATTGTTTGCCCATCTGGCTTAAATCTCTTGAGCTGTTTCGACTTTGACTGCATTTAGAACTGTTTTATCGCATTTCGGTTTGCCCTTCTGCTGCCTGCGTTGCAAACTGGTTTGAACAATTGATCAAATCGGGAGTTATAAAATGGCGTTCAATGCAATGATGGTTCGCAAGGACGATGAAGGCAAAACATCCGCTCAGGTTGAACAATTGGAAATCGATCAGCTGCCTGATGGAGATGTGACCATTGCAGTTGAATACTCCACCCTTAATTACAAAGATGGCTTGTGCCTGGGGCCCGGTGGCGGATTAGTGCGCAACTACCCACATGTGCCCGGTATTGATTTTGCGGGTACTGTGGAAACCTCCGATGATGCTCGATATAAGCCCGGCGATAAGGTGGTGCTGACAGGTTGGAACGTTGGTGAAAGCTGGTGGGGCGGTTACGCACAAATGGCCCGTGTGAAAGCCGATTGGTTGGTGCCATTGCCCAATGGGCTAAGCACAAAAGACGCAATGGCAGTTGGCACTGCTGGGTTCACTGCAATGCTTGCAATTATGGCGCTTGAAGATCACGGATTAAAACCTGGGCAGGGACCAGTATTGGTAACGGGCGCTGCTGGTGGCGTAGGGTCGGTGGCAACGGCCATTTTGTCTAACCTTGGTTATGAAGTGGCGGGCGTCACCGGGCGACCCGAAACCGCTGATTATTTGAAATCCTTGGGCGCCAGCACAATTGTGCCGCGCAAAGATTTGAATGAAACCACCAAGCGGCCCTTGGAAAGCGAAACATGGGCAGGATGTGTAGACGCAGTGGGCGGCGCTATGTTGGCGCGGGTGCTAGGGCAAATGAAATATGGCGCATCGGTTGCTGCTGTTGGCTTGGCTGGAGGCGCACAATTGCCGGCAACAGTTATCCCTTTTTTGCTGCGCGGGGTGAACCTGCTCGGCATTGATTCTGTGCGTCGCCCATACGAAGATAGGGTGCGCGCGTGGCACCGCGTGGCGAACGACCTGCCGATGGACAAGCTAAACGCGATGATCGAACCAGCGACGTTGGCTGATTTGCCCGCTTTGAGCAAAGCCATATTGGCGGGCGAAGTGCGCGGGCGTGTTGTGGTTGATGTGAATGGCTAAGCTGTGCATTTGACGCGCATCAAAAAATCTGTTCGGCTGCTGCAACGGCACGCGAGCAACCTTTATTTGTCAGGTATCACCAATGCATAAAACTCACCCGATGGCCTGCATTTCGGCCCTTGCAGAAGAAGTATCTTTACGTTGCACACTAGTTGAACGGTATTCACAAAGGCGCTATCGCCCAAAAGGTTGGGGTGCGCGGTGAGTGAATTATTTACGGTCGTGGGCGCGCAAGGGTTTCTTGGCGCAGCATTGGTGCAACAGCTAAAGCAAGACGGCCACACCGTAATCCAAATTACACGGGAAAACTGGCCTGAACTTGGCGCGCGCCTTGGCCATGTGATTTTTGCGGCCGGCAAAACCACACAATTTGCTCAGCGCCCAATTGAAACCGTGCAAAGCCAAACGAGTCTGCCAGCGAGCATTCTAGCGGACTACAACTACAGCTCTTTCCTCTACATTTCCTCGACAAGGGTTTATCGAACTGCCAACTCAACCCATGAAGGCGCGACCCTATCTGTGGCGCCGGGCAGTAGCGATGAAATTTATAACCTAACGAAATTGACTGCGGAATGTATGTGTTTGGCGCTCGAAAACCCTTTTGTGCGGGTGGTTCGACTGGCAAATATCTTTGCCCCTTTTTCCAATGCAAATAACTTTCTAGCTTCGATTCTAAATGACGCAGCACGCGCAAGGCACATCAACTTTAAGTCCGGGCCAGAAACGGAAAAAGACTATGTGGACTTAAGAGTTGTATTAGAACTGTTGCCAAAGATTTCGCTTTCTGGGCAAAAGAGATTGTACAATCTGGCGTCGGGTCAAAACACCTCGCATAAACAAATTGCAGAAAAGCTTGAACAATTGGGCATTTCTACCCAGTTTGAACCTTCTGCAACAATCGATAAATATTTGCCAATTGATGTTTCTCTTCTGCATTCCGAATTTGATGTGCCAAACTATCAATTGATTGAAGAGTTGCCGCATTTGCTCAAACATGCCAACCAAATTGCCACCGATAAAGGGCTAAAAACATGATCATTTTTGACGAAGAAAGTGGCACCGTCACCCAAAAAAACAAGGATGGCAGCGAGCAAAGTTTTCCACTTGAAAGCGCCAAGGCTTTTGAGTTGATGTCCGATGCATGGTTGCGTGCAGGGTGGGACACAAAATATGTCTATGGGTTTTCTTGGATGGGGCGACCTATCATCCAACTGCCCGAAGACATGATTAGAATTCAAGAGGTTATTTGGGACCACCAGCCAGATGTTATCGTTGAAACCGGTGTCGCCCATGGTGGTTCGCTGATCTTTTACGCCAGCCTATTCAAAGCTATTGGCAAGGGTCGGGCGATCGGTGTGGAAATCGATCTGCGCGACCATAATCGCCAAGCCATTTTGGCGCATCCCTTAAGTGAGTATATTCAAATTGTAGATGGCTCCTCGGTTGCCCCTGAGACCATTGCGAAAGTGAAATCGCTGATTGCTCCGGGTGAAAAAGTCATGGTGATGCTTGATGCCAACCACACCAAAGACCATGTTTTGCTTGAACTTGAGGCCTATGGCGAGTTGGTGAGCCCGGGCTGTTACATTGTTGCGGCAGACGGCATAATGGAGCTGGTGGCAGGTGGTCCTAGAACTGAGCCGGAATGGAAAACCTCGAACCCCAAAGCTGCGGCGCTGGAGTTTGTGCAAACCCATCAAGATTTTGAAATTGAAGAACCCGAATGGCCCTTTAATGAAAGCATGTTGAAAGAGCGTGTCACCTATTGGCCCAGCGCATTCATCAAAAAGCTGCGCTAGATCGCCTTAATTTCGGGCACCATTACGAACATTTTTGTGCCTAGTTCCCGAAGATGTTGATTTTGCGTCGCAATCTCGCTGGCAATGTTCCATGGCAAAATGATCAAGATGTCCGGTGGCGCGTCTGCGAGTGCGCCTGGTGGCAAAATGGGGATGTGGCTGCCGGGCAAAAACTTGCCCTGTTTTGATGGCGCTGCATCCACCACATAAGAAATTAGATCTGTCCGGACGCCCGCAAAGTTGAGCAAGGTATTGCCCTTTGCCGCAGCGCCATATGCTGCCACAGATTGCTTGTTTGATTTTGCCTCCAGCAAAAATTTAAGAAACTGGTTTTTGATGTGTTCGACTTCAGTTTGAAATCCCATATAGGTTTCGCGCTGCGTCAGGCCAAATGCAACCTCTTCTGACAATGTTGCTTCAACGTTTAGCCCAATTTTATTCATGCCTGAGTGCCCCGCAAACACCCGCAAACTTCCGCCATGGGTGGGAAGAGTTTGTACGTCAAATATCTCAAGTCCCTGTGCTGCCAAAAAGCGCTGCACGCTGCCAAGCGACAAATAGCTGAAATGCTCGTGATAGATCGTATCAAATTGTTTTTGGGCAATGAGATTCAAGAGATGCGGAAATTCAAAACTCACCACACCGCTGGGCTTTAAAACCGTGGCAATGCCATTGCAAAAGTCGTTGATGTCAGGCACATGCGCCATAACATTGTTGGCAATGACCAAGTCAGCAGATTGATCATTTTCACATAGTTGAGTTGCAAGGCTTTGCACAAAAAACGATTGGCATTGCGGGATACCAAGCTTTGCTGCCGCCGTTGACGTGCTAGCAGTAGGTTCTATGCCTAAACACGGAATGCCAGCCGAAACGAAGTTTTGCAGCAGATAACCATCATTGGACGCAATTTCGATGACGTAGCTTTGCGTACCAAGTTTGAAGCGTTCTGTGGCCATGGCGCAGAAGTTTTCAGCATGTTTTAGCCAACTCTTTGATGTCGACGAAAAATACGCATAGTCTTTGTCAAACAGCTCATCAGCGCGGGCAAAATCTTTTGTTTGCACCAGCCAACATTGCTCGCAAACCATTACCTTTAAGGGGAAGGTTAGTTCGGGCAGGCTCAACTGCTCTTCGCTCAAATAAGCGTTGCTGGGCGGCGCAAACCCCAAATCAACAAATTCCAAGCGAAGAGGCGCATCACAATGACGACACTTCATAAATTAGTCCCTTCACCAACAGCGCCGTGCAAATCTGGTAGGGATTGGTCGCGCGCTGAAACGTTTGCAACGGGCAAGGGCCAATTTATGGCAAGGGAAGGATCGTCATATCGCACGCCGCCTTCCGCCTCTGGCAAATAATTCTCTGAGTGGAAATAGACCATACTCGTATCGGGTTTTAATACTTGAAACCCATGTGCAAACCCTTGCGGAATAAGTAGGCTGTGGCCATTCTGTGGTGTCAATTCGGCGCCAAACCATCGCCCAAAACTGTTTGAGCCAGCTCTTAAATCAACCGCCACATCAAAAACTGCGCCGTTTACGCAGGTGACCAATTTTGCTTCCGCATAGGGCGGGTGTTGGAAATGCAAACCGCGAACTGTACTCGGCTCAGCATTTTGGGAATAGTTGCTTTGCATCACGCCGTTTGGCCAGCCAAGTTTATTCAATTGGTCGGCACAAAACAGCCGTGAAAACGCCCCACGATGATCGCCAACCTGTTGCCGGGTGAGCAGCATTAGCCCCTCAATCGGTGTCGTTTGAGCCGCAAACCTCATCGTGCAGCCTCAAACATGTCGATGTCTGCATAACAAAGCGCACGCGCATCAGCGCCTTCATTGTAACGCCTATACCAGTTCATTGTGATGCTAACCGCATCACTTGTTGACCAGCGAGGGGACACGCCCAATTGATGTTTGGCTTTTGCATTATCAAGCGAAAGTAACCCTGCCTCATGTGGTCCAGCATGGTCGGTGGCAAAGTCCACGTCTCCAATGCCAAACGCCGCCTGTGCCTGCTCGATAACCGCACGTACAGAGTGAACATCGTCACTGTTTGGGCCAAAGTTAAAAGGTGCTGCAAGATTGGGGTTATCCCAAATCGCTTCGGCCAACATGATATAGCCGAACAAAGGCTCCAACACATGTTGCCATGGACGAAACGCATCGGGACGGCGGATACGAACTTGATTACCGTGCGACCATGCTTTTACCGCATCTGGAATAAGCCGTTCGGCTGACCAGTCGCCCCCGCCAATAGCATTGCCCGCCCGCGCTGCGGCAACGGCCACCCCGTGCTCAGCCAGAAAACTCTTGTGGTAGCTTTGCACAACCATTTCAGCCGCCGCCTTGCTGGCGCTATAAGGGTCGTGCCCGCCTAATGGGGCGCTTTCGCTAAATGCGTGGCCTGTTTCCTCGTTGCGATAGACTTTGTCCGTTGTGGCCACAATGCACGTGGTGACAGAGCTTGTTCGACGGATCGCGTCCAAAACATGAGCTGTACCCATTACGTTCGTTGCAAATGTCGCAAGCGGATCATCATAGCTTGGGCGCACCAGAGCTTGTGCGGCCAAATGAAAAACGATTTCAGGTTTAAAGTCTGCAATTGCGATAGCGGTGGCTTTTGGATCGCGAATGTCGCAAATGCAGTGCGCAACATCACCTTGAATATTGGCCAAGGAAAAAAGGTTCGGTTTGGTGGGGGGCACAAGACTAAGTCCGCCAACCCGTGCGCCCAGTCTATCCAGCCAAAGGCTGAGCCATGCGCCCTTAAACCCAGTATGACCCGTTACCAGAACCCGCTTTTCACGCCAAAAGTCAAGATTGGGTTTTTGCACTGCCATCACTAGTCCCAAATTTTCCAAGGGGCGTGGCCCGTTTTCCATAACCGTTCGAGTTGGTTCTTTTCTCGCAACGTATCCATAGGCTGCCAAAAGCCGCGGTGATGATAGGACATAAGCTGATTTTGTTCAGCCAACTTGTTCAGCGAGTATTCTTCCCAAGAGGTGTGGTCGCCATTCACTTCGTCCAGACTTTTAGGTGACAGCACAAAGTATCCCCCATTGATCAGCGCGCCATCACCGCGAGGCTTTTCACTAAACCCAACAACCTTGTCACCATCTCGTTCTAAAGCGCCATAGCGCCCTGGTGGTGCAACCGCAGTCACCGTTGCCATTTTGCCGTGTGTGCGATGAAAATCAACAAGTTCGCTGATATTCACATCGGCCAGCCCGTCGCCGTAGGTGAAACAAAAAGCATCTTCATCTTTGATATAGTCGAAAACGCGCTTTAAACGGCCACCCGTCAAAGTGTCTAGACCGGTGTCCACTAGGGTCACGCGCCAAGGTTCCGCGTGGCGCTCATGCACGTGCATTTTGTTGTTGGCAATATCAAATGTCACATCAGATTTATGCAAGAAGTAATTGGCGAAGTATTCTTTGATGACGTAGCCTTTGTACCCACAGCACACGATAAAATCGTTGATGCCATGAGCGGAATAGACCTTCATGATGTGCCATAACAACGGCATTCCGCCGATCTCAATCATTGGCTTTGGTCGAATGTGCGTTTCTTCAGAAATGCGTGTGCCCAGGCCACCGGCTAGAATGACCGCTTTCATTGCGTTGCACACCATTTTTGCCACATCTGACGGTAACCCTTCTCAAACCGCTCAACAAAGCCTTTTTCATCCATCAACGGACTTGCCTGCATCTTCGCGCGCAGCGTGCTGCGCGTTTGTGCAAGGGCATCGACGTCGCTGGCAAGTCTAACCGCAATGTCGATATATTCTTCTTCAGTTTGTGCCGCCCATTCGCCAAAACCGCCAGCCCGCAAAATGGTGCAACCTAATGTTCCAACGCTTGCGCGCCCGTAAAGCGAAACAAACGGGTTCCCCATGTAAAGATGTTCATAAAGTGTGGTGCCAGAATTGTGCGGAAAACAATCCAATGCAATGTCAATCTCACGTAACACATCCCATGGTGGACTGTTGAAGCCCAAAATCAACCGATCAGCCCCAATGCCCAAATTTTCAAACTTTCGGGTCAGCTCATCGCACATCAATTGGGTGCCAAAGTTCCGACTGTCGACCCGCAATTTCGATCCTGGAACCGCCTTCAAGATTTCGGCCCAAACCCGCAAGGTTTTGTCGTTTATTCGTACAGAACGCGATAAAGTACAAAATGTTATATAGTCATTGGACAATGCGGGCAGTGGGCTGACCTCGCCCATATTGTCTCCCGGGCGATATGCGGCCGAAAACCCGTCCATCCGCCAAACTTCATTTTCGCCAAACAAATGGTCTTGGTCAGCGGGCGTGATGCCTTCGTCGCCCATATAATAGTCAATCGCGCTAAGTCCAGTTGTGTAACCAAAGTCGAGCCAATGCAGAGAAACTGGCGCGGGCTTTAGCGCAAATGTTTCCAGACGACTGCCTTTTGCGTGCCCCGCGATATCAACTAAAATATCAATTCCATCCGCCCGGACGCGCTCGGCTAACGCTTTGTCGCTCATGCCCGCAGTTAAGATGAAATGATCACAATTCGCGCGATATTGATCCGTATATTTGTCAGCTTTTGTAAGGTCTGCATAAGCGAAAATTTCAAAGTCGCTTCGGTTGGCCAAATCAAATAATGACATCATAAAGAAGCTGGCCGAATGCTTGTAAAATGTCGGCGCAACATAACCAATTTTTAGACGTCGTGCAGGGTCCGGATCATTTTGATGCGGTTTGATTTGTGCATAATGCGGCTTTGCAAACCGATCTTCGTAAGCGCGGTAATGCTCAAATATTTCTTCACCCGTTTTATTGGGGTCATAGTTCATAGTGAACAGCATATTTGAGAATGCTTCAGTATATAACGGGTCAGCCAACAGCGCTTTGCCAAAGCTTGAATAGGCTTGTTCAAATTCGCCCAACTCCTGGTGTAGATTGCCAAGATTGTTGTAAGCCGCAGCAAATTCGGGCTTTAATTCCAGAGCATTCTCAAAGCATAGTTTTGCCTCTTCCAATTGCCCAGTACGCACATAAGCGCCGCCCAAATTGTTGTGCATGCCCGCAGAGTTTGGCGCATATACCAATGCTTGTTTGAAATGTTTTATCGCCTCTTTTGACCTACCCATCGCCAACAAGGCATTTCCCAAATCATTGTGTGCATGAGGGTAATCAGGCTTGATGGTTGTCGCACCTTCAAAACACTCCACCGCCTCAACATTGTGTCCAATACTGGCTAACGCCAGCCCCAAATTATAGTAGTGCTCAGCAATAGATGGCTGCAATTCAGCAGCACGTTGCAAAGGGGCAACGGCCTCACTTGCGCGATTAGCTTCTCTTAGGGCCAAGCCATAATTGCTCAACGCTTCGGCAAAATCAGGCTGGATTTGCAACACTTTGCCATAAACCGTAATGGCCCGTTCGGCCTCACCAACCTGATGCAATGCGCGCGCATAATTATAAAGGGCCGGTGCAAAATTGGGGTTGATTCTTAGCGCTTTTTCATAGGTTTCAATGGCATCGGTTAGCTCATTTTGATCTTGATAGATGTTGCCCAAATTGTTGAAGGCTTCCAAGAAATCAGGTTGAAGCTCTATTGCTTTTTGCGTTTTGGTCAGCGCCTCTTCAAAGTTCCCTGCGTCTTTGTGCAACAAGCCAAGGCCATTAAAAGCGGCTGCAAAATTTGGATCAAGATCGATGGCTTTAAGGTAGGCCCGCTCTGCATCATCCGTTTTGCCTAACGCCTTTAGCACCGTTCCCTTCATATTGTGAAAGTTGGCATTTTTCGGGTTTGCCAAAATTGCGCGCTCTAAGTAAGGCATCGCCAAATCATTTCGGCCAGCCTGATGCGCCAATGTACCCATCAAGTTGTTCGCATCTGGATGGTCGGGCTGCATTGTCAGTGCTTTTTGATAATGCTGCTCGGCGGCCTGCAGATTACCCGCTTTATGCAGTTGCAATCCGTCTTGCAATATTTGCATGAACTCTGGACTGCCGAGGTGGGTGCCTTTTTGAGCAAGTTTTTTTTGCTGGCGTCTTAGAGCTCTGTTCATGCCCATTCCTTGCAATCAAATAAAGAATCAGTGCCGATCGTCACATCGTATCACTGGTTTGAAGATTTGCTACTTGAACGACAATTTGTCCGCCGCATAGGGAAAGTTTGCGTCGCCTGGGTAGCTTGCCCGTGTCCATCAAATCACCAATCGGGTCGAAAAACTGAACAGGTTGTCAATTAACCTTTGACAAGTTCGCTTGAAGCAATAGCCTTGCGCACCGAGTCGGAGGCTTTGGGGGCATAATGGCGACACCACCATTGTTAGTTTTGGGTAACGTAAACTTGGAACTAATCTTAGGCACTCTGTCTGAGTGGCCTGAGTTTGAGAGTGAAACGATTATGTCGACCTCAAATCTGCGGGCGGGTGGTGCTGCAGGCAACACTTCGCTTGCGCTCGCGGGCCTAAGCGTTGATCATCGCCTAATCGCCGCGATTGGCAATGATGAGTTGGGGATCTGGCTAAAAGGCGAGTTTCAGCCAAGTACATCGTCCTGGACTGTTGTGCCCGCCAACACTTCAATATCCGTCAGCGTGCTTCATGAAAAAGGGCGGGTATTTTTGACATCGCAGGGGCATTTGAGCGCCGCGACGGTTGATACAATGCTCGATGCAATCCCGCCAGCAACATCTAGGTCGTCTTTTGCTCTTGTTACAGGCGTCAATTTGATGCCGGGCATCACGGCTGGCATGTCTCAATTGCTGACGATGCTTTCAACAATGGGTTGGACTACAGCATTGGACTACGGCCGCCCACCAGAGGGTTGGAATGAAGACACGATTTCGGTTTATCGAAATTGGGCAAGGGCAGCTGATATCATAATATTGCTGGAAGATGATCTGCGCACCATCATGCACGATCAAGATACGGAGTCCGCACAAGCTGCTTTGGCCGCAACCCTTGCCAATCACCAAATTTTGGTCGTCCTGCGAGGGCTAACCCGCATTGACGCATTCAATCAGGGCAAACAAGCAACCGCAACTTGCGAAAAATTTGATGCCGTGGACACAGTAGGCTTTGGCGACATTTTTAATGCAGCATTCTTGAACTCGCTGATGGCTGGCGAGGGTGTGCAAGTTGCCATTGAATCAGGATTAACGGTTGCAAAGATCGCGGTTACGACCTCTCCTCGGTTATACGGCGTGTTCGTCGATTAAGTCCCTTATTAGCCGATTGCTATCTAGATTCTACTCATATTTGGAACGCGCTTGCGTACTCCGCCAGTTTGTGGGCCATTTTCTATGTACGATTTTCGTCAGCAAAATCATTGTAATTTTAAGGGCTTAATGCAGAAAGAATAGCGATCTTCTCCCAAATCCGCCTGTATTGGTAATTTTTTGGTTGCAAAATGGTATCTTATTGGTTTTATTTGAAGTCAAGGGAGGCCTGTCGGATGCGAAATGGTGCGATAGGCGGTGCAACAGGTTTTGATCGGATCAACGATCTGGTTTCCTCAATTCCGCCAAGAGCCGGAAATGGAAATTACAAACCATCACCGCTGAATAGAAAGCTGCAATCTGCTGTGCGGCACGCTATCGAAAATGGCGTGTTGGGACATGGTGATCAATTGCCACCAGAAAACGAGTTGTCGCGTGCATTTGGCATGCCACTGCAATCCGTCAAGCAAGCACTAAATGTTATGGTGGGTGAGGGCGTTTTGCGTCAAACCCAGGGTGCAGAGGATCAGAGCGGCACGAGTTATGTTGCAGACCGATTTGCCGCAACACTTTCTATTTCCAACGGGTTCAGTTCAGACGCTGCGACCAAGGGCCACTCGTCGCGCTTTGAGATTTTAAGCAAAGAAACAGTTGAGCCAACTGAACTTGAGTTGGATATGCTTGAATTGTCGCCGGGGGATCTGGTGACGCGTCTTCACCGCATTCGCTACGCTGATGAAAAACCTGTTTGCGTTGAATTGGCTTGTTTGCCTGAGCGTATATTGCCAATGGATAGCGATATTTCGCAATCACTTTACGCTTTTCTAGCCGCTCAAAACTTGCGACCGGTGCGCGGTGTTCAGCGGGTGCGTGCGCAAGCTATGCCCAAGCGCGAAGCAAAGCTTTTGAATGTGACAACTGGCTCTCCCTGTTTGGTTGCAGAGCAACAAAGCTTTTTAAAGTCAGGCGAGCCGATTGAATATGTACGCACTCACTTTCGAGGTGATGCTTATGACTTTATTGTCGAAATGAAAGTGGGCAATTAATGGCGTCTACAATTAGCCCAGCTTCAACCCAAACCGTTCAAGCAGGCAGCAAAACGCTTCTGCGCAATGCCAAAATATTTGATGGCCGTGAGTTTTTGGAGGGCAAGGCTGTCCTTGTCGAGAACGGCAAAATTGTGGCCCTGGTAGAGGACAAAAATAGCAACGACCTTGCTGTTGAAGTAGAAGACCTTGGCGGGAAGTTGTTGGTGCCGGGCTTTGTTGATGTTCAGGTGAATGGCGGCGGCGGCGTCATGTTCAATGACGAGCAGTCTGTAGCAGCGCTTCAAACAATAGCCGAGGGCCATCGCAAATATGGCACCACGACCTTGCTGCCCACATTTATTACAGACAGTTTTGAGCAAATGCACGCTGCAGGCAATGCCATGCGCCAAGCCATTGCGCAGGATTTGCCAGGTGTGCGTGGCATTCACTTCGAGGGTCCATATTTCTCGATGGAACGCCGGGGCGTCCATGCGGAAAAATATGTGCGCACAGTTGATGACGGTGCACTGGAATTGTTCACCCAAACTGATATGGGCGTCACCATCGTGACACTGGCACCCGAAGTTGTGCCCGCACAGTTCATCACCGTGCTAAGCGAGGCTGGAATTCGGGTTTGCGCTGGCCACACCAGCGCGACTTACGATCAGGCATGCGCTGGTTTTGCAGCGGGTATTTCGGGTGTCACCCATCTGTACAATGCTATGCCCCCTATGATGAACCGCGAACCCGGACTAATTGGCGCAGCGTACGATCACAAAGACATCTATTGCGGTTTGATTGTTGATGGTCACCACTTGCACCATGCTACTTCACGAACAGTTTTGGCCAGCAAGTCCACAACGCGGATTATGCTGGTAACCGATGCAATGGCAACTGTGGGATCCGATAAGCAAAGCTTCAATCTATATGGCACCGAGATTTTTGCCGAAAACGGACGCCTTGCGACCAAAGACGGCAAACTGGCCGGCTCTGATTTGAATATGATGGATGCGGTTCGTCTGACACGAGACGAATTAGGCGTAGGATTTGACGAAGCGCTGCGTATGGCATCATTATACCCTGCAACATATTTGGGTCTTGAAAACAAGATTGGCAAAATTGCGATTGGGTATGACGCCGACTTGGCGCTAATCGATGAATTGACAGATATTGTTTTACGGACCTGGATCAACGGTGAAGGGGTAAACAGCTGATGTCATATTGCTTTGATATAGGCGGCACCAACTTGCGGTTTGGTATGCCAGAAGAAAACGGCGAAGTGCCGATAATTACAACTGTGCCAACGCCTACCGACAGTCTTGAAGATTTTGTAGGCGCTATTGACGAGTTGATTCGTACGCGTGGCAAAGGCAAGCACAACTCGATCGCAATTTCTTTGACTGGCGTCGTGCACCCAAAAACTAACCGGGTGCGGGTTGCAAATATCCCTGGAATAGATGGCGTCGATATTGTCCAAGAATTGGTCAACAAGACAGGTTTGCCTGCAGTTGTTGCCAATGATGCGGATTGTCTGGCCCTTGCAGAAGCGAGCGTTGGCGTTGCAAAGGACGCAAACAATGTTTTTGCAATCGTTTTGGGTACAGGCGTTGGTGGCGGTATCGTTGTTGACGGCAAAATCATATCTGGCCACAATGGTGCCGCAGGTGAGTGGGGGCATGGCCCCGTTGTTGATCCAACCGCTTGCGGTAAAGTCCTCTCTATTGGACATTTTAAATGCGGCTGTGGTCAAACGGGTTGTCTTGATACAGTGGGCGGTGCGCGTGGTATCGAAAAGATTCACGATGCCCTGAGCGGCGAAGCTATTGGTAGCGAAGCCATAATTGCAGCTTGGCGAGATGGTCTGCCCGAGGCAACGAAATCAATTGAAGTATGGTCAGAAATCATAGCTGGCCCATTGGCCATGATCATCAATGTATTGGGGCCAGAAATTGTGCCAGTTGGCGGTGGCCTAGCGCGCGCAGTTGATTTGATTGCCCTGTTAGACGTTAAAGTGCGTGAACGCGTGCTGTTTCCTGAAGAGCACGCGTTGGTGGTGCCTGCAATGCACACCGCAAATGCGGGTCTTGTTGGTGCCGCTCATCTTGAAGTTCCTCTTATTCGAGGGATCGCATAGTGAACAACATCAAGCTAGAAATCTGCGTGGATAGTTTAGCATCGCTTGGGGCGGCAGTTGCAGGTGGCGCACAGCGCATAGAGCTCTGTGCAGCACTTAGCGAAGGCGGTCTGACCCCAAGCTATGGCTTCATGCGCGCCGCGACCAGCTTTGATGTTTCTGTTCACGCCATGATCCGTCCGCGCGGCGGCGATTTCTGCTATACCCAAGCTGAAATCGATATTATGTGCGCCGATATAGCTGAAGCAAAGCGCCTCGGGTTAGCTGGTGTTGTGCTTGGCGTCGCCAAAGCAGATGACACACTAGATTTAGATGCGTTGAGCAAACTTCGACATGAAGCGAGTGGCATCGAATGTACACTTCATCGCGTTGTTGATCTAACACCAGATCCTATTGTTGCTGTCGAGCAAGCCATCAGTCTTGGGATTGATCGCATTTTGACATCTGGTGGTGCGCTCACCGCTTTGGATGGCGTAGATCAAATCGCAAAAATGGTCGCGGCAAGTAAAGGTCGTGTCGATATTATGCCAGGTTCTGGCATCAATCTATCCAACGCTCTTAAAGTCATGCGCGCAACCGGTGTAAATGATATTCACGCATCATGTTCCGATTGGCGCCAGTCTGCTTCCGGCAGAGTAGAAGCCATGTCTTTTACATCGCAGCAAGGAACAAGACAAACCATCCTAAAAAACGTTTCTGACCTAAAAGCAATTGTTGATTCTGTTAGCGTGCGGGTGGCCAATGTTTAGCTTTGTCATCAGCAAAATCGAACGCATTAGCTGGAATTCGTCATCTACCCACCAAAAGTATGAAAATAAATTTCATAATATGGCGGATGTCGATGGCATTTTCGTTGACCTGATGAAAATATTCGCACAGTATGAGAAAATAAATTACATATTGTGTGATGGGAGGTCAGCGCAGTGACAAAGATTGGTATCGTTGGTCTTGGCTATAGATTGGGCTACTTGGCGCAAGTAATCGGACAAACACAAACTGACGTAGAATTCGTTGGTTATGTTGATCCGTCACCTGCCGGATTGCCGCTTGTCACTGGAGAGGGTGTTGAAGGTCTGAGCATCGACAAATCAACACTTAAGCCATTCAACCCGGGCCGTCAGTTCGACAGTTTGGATCAGATGATTGAGCAGGGTAACCTTGATCTATTGATGATCGGTTCGCCCAACCACATGCATCTTGAGCACATTCGCATTGCACTTGAGGCTGGCGTAAAAACATTCACCGAAAAGCCCGTCGTCACCACAGAAGAAGACACCTTTGAATTGCTAGACTTGCTGGCAAAGAATGGCGGCAACACTGACCAGTTGATGATTGGTTTGGTATTGCGCTACGCACCGCTTTATCGCGACCTTACCAAAGCGCGCGACGAAGGTGTGCTCGGTGACATCGCTTCAATTGAAGCCTCAGAGCATATCGCGCCATACCATGGTGGGTTTTTCATGCGCGACTGGCGCCGCTATTCAAAATATTCGGGCGGCTTTATGCTCGAAAAATGCTGCCACGATTTGGACCTTTACAATGGTCTTGTTGGGACTCGTCCGATGCGTGTTGCCAGCTTTGGTGGTCGCAAAAGCTTTGTGCCAGCGCGTGAAACTGAAAACGACATTGAGGTTTACCAATCGAAGCCTTCCGGTTGGATGGGGTCTGACAAAGTATTTGGAGGTGATGGCGACATCATCGATTATCAAACCGCGATCATCGAATATGAAGGCGGTGCGAACCTTTGCTTCCACACCAATATGAATGTGCCAGATGAATTCCGTCGCTTTGCGGTGATTGGCTCAAAAGGCATGGCAGAAGGCGATTTTATTCGCAATTTCTTCAAGCTAACCGACGCGAAATCACGCGAAACGCTTGCCGACAAGAGCTACCAAGGAACGGGCTTGTCCGTTCACTATGGTGCTGATGAACAAATGATTGCTGACATTTTTGCGCATATCCGCGAAGGGGCTACATTGCCAGTATCCATTTTGGACGGCTTGGCAGCAGGCCTTACAGCAATCAAACTAGACGAAGCCCGTCAATCGCGCCAGGTCATTGACCTCACAGCAATGTGGGCGCGGTTCGACAATTTTAACCTGCGTAATGGGGAGGTTGCATAAATGCAATCACTTGGGGGACGCCCAAACATATTTCCATATCTGCTTCTGGTGCCAGCGTTGCTTATTACGCTGCTCATCGTTGCATGGCCTTTGACTCAAACGTTTTGGCTGTCCTTTACAGATTCCTCACTGAAGCCTGTCACCAATTTTGTTGGCTTCGATAACTACGAGAAAATTTTCGCTAAGAAATTTCCTGAGGTTGTAGCCAGAACATTTTATTGGATGACCCTCTCTGTGGTCTTTAAAATGGTGGTGGGTGTTGCAGGTGCGATGTTGCTGAACTCAGCCGTTGCAGGACGTGGCTTCTTCCGCCTGTTGGTGATGCCACCTTGGATTGTGCCAATTGCGATTGGCGTCTTTATGTGGCGTTGGATGTATAATGGGCAGTTCGGTATGATTTCGGGTGTCGCGCAGAATTTGGGCATCCTTTCAGGTCCATTTGAATTCCTCGCCACAAGAGATTCAGCGTTTTATTCGACAATTGTCACCGACGTTTGGGTTGGCACGCCTATGGTCACGATTTACCTACTTGCTGCTATGCAGTCGATTTCAACCGACCTGCACGAAGCTGCCTGGGTAGATGGTGCTAGCCGGATGTACCGTTTCCGTCGAATTACCCTGCCATTGATCATGCCAGCTGTTGCCACCATGGGCTTGCTGTCAGCGATCTGGACATTCAATTCTTTTGACATCATCTGGATTTTGACTGAAGGCGGCCCACGCGACGCCACGACGACAATGATTATCGATACCTATAAAACCGCTATTTCGCGCTTCAAATATGGTGAGGGCTCGGCCCGAGCGGTGATGATCGTGATCTTCTTATCCTCATTTGCCGGATTCTACTTCTACATGATTTCGCGCTTTGCAAAACGGAGCTTGGGCAAATGATCAATAAGTACAAATGGTGGGAAAAAGTCGGCATTTACGCAGGCATTGCGGTCTTCCTCAGCTTTACACTTGCGCCGTTCTTTGAAGCTTTCTTGGTGTCGTTGCGTCCGCTGAACAAAATCAATTCAGTGCCGTACAAAATCATTACAGAAGGCATGAGCTTTGAAGCCTACTTCACAATGTGGAAAAGCGTGCCCAAACTGCACATCTACATTCTAAACAGCTTCTTCATCGCCACGGCAGTAACGGTGATCGCACTGATAGCCGTTATTCCAGCGGCTTGGGCATTCGCCCGCTTCCAGTTCAGAGGACGCGACGCATTGCTCGGCACTTTCCTTGCCATCAACATGGTTGGCGGTGCGGTTTTGATTATTCCACTGTTTAAGCTGATGAGTGCATTTGGTTGGTTGAACACATACTGGGCCATGATTGTCCCAGGGGCCGCGTTCTTGATCCCAACTGGCATCTGGTTGCTGCGATCATATTTGATGAAGATTCCGCGTGAGCTTGAAGAGGCTGCATGGGTTGATGGCGCATCGCGTCTATACATCTTGCGGCGCGTGATCATTCCGATTGCGATGCCCGGTATCGTGGTGGTTGCTATCGCCACCTTCATTGGCGCCTACGCACAACAGTTCTTGTTCGCTTTGACGTTTAACTCGTCAACGGACCTACACCCACTACCCGTGGGGATCTACCAGTTCTTTGGTCGTCAGACCGTTCTTTGGAACGAATTGATGGCTGCGAGTTTGGTTGGCATCTTGCCAGTGCTAATCATCTACATCTTCCTTCAGCGATACATCATCGCAGGCTTAACCGCTGGTGCGGTGAAAGAGTAAGGACCGATGTTACAATCTTGGCAACAAAAAGGGAGTTCACAAATGAAACTAGCAAAGATTTTGCTCGGCACCGCACTCGTTATGGGCGCAGCCACTGGAGCATCATTCGCTGAAGACAAAATGCTGCACATGATCCAGTGTGGCGACAATACTTGGGGTGGCGATTTCGCTGAAGCTCACATGGCTGAGTGGGAAGCTGCTAACCCAGGTTACAAAATCAACCTCGAGTACGTTGCTTGGGGCCAGTGTCAGGATAAAGCCACAACTTTGGCTGCAGCCGGCAACCCACCTGCACTTGCATACATGGGTTCACGCACACTTAAGCAACTTTCAGCAAACGGCCTGATTGTTTCGCTTGATTATTCTGACGAAGAAAAAGCAACATATGCTGCACCAGTTCTTGGAACAGTTACAGCAAATGGCAAAATTTGGGGTGCACCACGTGCGTTCTCAACCAAAGCGCTTTACTGGAACAAAGATTTGTTCGCAGCAGCTGGCCTAGATCCAGAAGCTGGTCCAAAAACTTGGGACGAAATGTACAACGCTGCAGCTGCCATTAAAGAAAAAACTGATGCCGATGGCTTTGGTTTGGCTGCTGCTTCTTTCGATAACACCATGCACCAGTTCATGAACTACGTTTACACAAACGGTGGTGAAGTGATCAACGCAGACGGTGAAATCGTATTCAACTCACCAAACAACGTTGAAGCGCTAGAATTCTATGGCGTGAAAATGGCTTCAGTTGCTCAGCCTGGTCCTATCGCTTATGATCGTGCGAAATTGACACCATTGATGGTTGAAGGCCGTATCGGTATGTATATCGATGGTCCTTGGGCACGTGCTCGTCTTGCTGACATCAACTTCGGCGTTACTGGTGTTCCTGCTGGTCCACAAGGTGGTCCTGGTACATTGTTGATCACTGACTCATTGGCAGTGTTCGCAAATACAGGCGTTGAAGAACAAGCTGTTGATTTGGCGAAATTCCTAACCAACCCAGAAAACCAGTTTGCCTTCGAAAAAGCTGCTGGCCTTACACCACTACGTAACGTTGCAGGTGTTGCTGACTTGGTAGCAGAAGACCCAACTTGGTCTGCGTTCCTTGACACAATCCCAACTGGTGGCCCAGAGCCTTTTGTAACTGATTATGTTGGTCTTCAAGACGTAATCAACGAAGCAATTCAATCTGTTATCTTGGGTGAAGCTACTGCTGCTGATGCTGTTGCAAACGCTGCAGAAGAACTCGAAGAATACAAATAAGCAAATAGTGAGATCCGGCCTAATTGGCCGGGTCTCACCCTTCAAGAATTCTAGTAATTGGGAGAATGGCCGTGGGTCAACTCAAGCTCGATAATGTAAAAAAGCGGTTCGGTACAGCTGAAGTCATCAAAGGCGTTTCACTTGATGTGAAGCATGGTGAATTCATCGTATTCGTTGGGCCATCTGGCTGCGGCAAATCAACCTTGTTGCGCATGATCGCCGGGCTTGAAGAAATCTCCGAAGGCGACGTGCATATTGACGACCGGATCGTTAATGCCCTGGCGCCGGCAAAACGCGGCATCGCGATGGTGTTCCAATCCTACGCGCTTTATCCGCACATGACAGTTTATGAGAACATTGCGTTCCCACTTCGCGTCGACAAACTCTCTAACGAAGAAGTCGAAAAGAAAGTGATGATTGCATCAGGAATTCTAAAGCTTGATGATCGCTTGCAGCACAAACCAGGCGAATTGTCTGGCGGTCAGCGCCAACGTGTGGCCATTGGCCGTGCCATTGTGCGTGAACCCAGCGTGTTCTTGTTCGATGAACCTCTGTCCAACCTAGACGCCGCGCTGCGGGCGACCATGCGGGTTGAATTGACAAAGCTTCACCACGATCTTGATGCGACAATGATTTACGTGACCCACGACCAAGTGGAAGCTATGACCATGGCTGACCGCATTGTGGTGTTGGATGGCGGCATGATTGCGCAAGTTGGTACACCGCTTGAATTGTACCACAAGCCTGACAATCTTTTTGTGGCTGGCTTTATTGGCAATCCAAAAATGAACTTCATTCAAGTCGAGTGTACGGGCACCACAAAAGCCGGTGTGAAAGTTAAAGTTGCGGGTGCAGGCGAGGTGACTATTCCCGTTGCCTCACGTGATGGCCTGAAAGGCAAAACACTCACACTTGGCATTCGCCCAGAGCACACACGTTTGGAAAAATCAGACCTAACGTTGAACCTGCACGCGAATGTGGTTGAACGCCTTGGCATTCACACCGTGACTTATGCCAATTTGCCAGGCGATGAAGAAGTGTTCTGTACTGTTCAAGAAGGTACCGCACCGATCAAAGCCAATGCAGATTTCACCATCGGCGTTAATGCTGCTGATTGTCATTTGTTTGATGAAGATGGCAATGCTCTTGAGCGCGATATTGATCTTTCTGTCATAGGCGTACCTGAAATCGCCTAACGGTGTTGCAGGCAAAGCCCTAACGTTCCTCCCCACGGCCCTAAAAAGCCCCGTTTTCGAACGGGGCTTTTTGTTATTCGATCAAATTTTAAGAACAGAACCTGCACAGCATTATCCGGCTAAAGCAGCCAGCCGCGCCGGGTCTTGCACCAGCCCATTGAGCAGATGTTCAGCCATCATCTCTGCATCAAAATAGCGCTCAATTTCGACTTTTCCATCAGACCATTGTTGCCAACACAATCCATCAATTTGGTGCTCGCTGCCGTCACCTAAAACAAAGCTAGAACAGTTGCGAAATATGCAAACTTGATGTGCGGCGTCTGTCTTGAGGTCCTCAATACGTCCCTTTATGGACTGTGCCGCCAATATGTAGTGTTCTTGTTTTTGACGTGCCTGATCTTTACCCGTTGCGAACAGTTGATCATTTGAATACATGAGACCATCCAATGCGAAATACTGATCAAGCGCCTCAAGCGGTTGACCATCGTTTAGCAGGTCAATTTGACCATGAACCGCACTTTCAAATGACGATATATTCATATTTTGCTCCTTACACTTGCTGCGAACAAAATAAGAACAGATACCTGGAGAGGTCAATCATAATTACGTTTGAGACTAATATTTTATCTCGTTCTTAGTCTCAAGGTGCCAAACCTTTGATACAATTTTCCAACCTTCGTCCCCCATCACAAAGGCCAAGTGATCTACGAAAATATTCTCATGGGCTTGCAAGCGTAGTTTTACCGTCGCGCTTAAAGCAGACAGCCAATCGATGGTGATGATCTGCTCGTCGCGCGTTTGGTTGATGCTGGCAGGCGAGGGACGCGATGCCACATCGGCGCGAAAGCTCGCGATTGGATCAACGAAAATCTTGCCTTCGTCGGCATCAAATAGACTCGCAGCTGGGTGAAATACGCTGTCTAGTTTTTCAACATCACAATAGTAAATCGCATCGAGATAGGTCGAAATTGCATCAAGTAGGGTTTTGTGATCGTGCATGAGTTGGCTCCTTTGTTGGAGCCAACTTCACCGATTTCAAAATTATCTGCTAGTGGCAGAATTGACAATGACCGTTAAGTAATTGCCAGAAAGCAATCGCTTACCAAACCTTGCCACGGGCCGCCACCTCAATCTTGCGATCAAATTGGCCATTACGGTGCACATAGATGTGGTTCATCAAGTTGGACACGACGCATGTATGGTTCGGTATAATGCGGATCTTTTCGCCAATCTCTGGTTTCTTCGAACAGGCAGAGAGGTCAACTACCGCGTGCTCTTCTGAAAGGCCGGTGATGACGGCTTCTGGGTAATCCACCACATATCCAAAATCGGTAAATCCCAACAGGTCAGAAGTGAGAGCTTTTGAACCTGCGTCCAGCACAGCCCGGTCATCTGTGGGACGCGACACGACGGTGGTCAGAATATGCATCGCGCAATCTTGGAACCCACAATGGCCTGCACGCACAAGCGAGCGGTCGTTATAGATGTAAGTGCCCGCGCGATATTCTGTAGCAATGGTGGCGCGTTCTGCGGAGAAAAGGCTGGGCGAACCGCCAGTTGAAAAGATCGGGCATTCAAGTCCAGCTTGTTTCAATAATCCAGCGGTCTGTTCAAAAAATGCTTCCACAGCATCTTCGGCGTTCGGAATGGGGTAGGTCATCAAGCCAACAAAATGCAGGCTGGGTTTGCTTGAAATATATTGCGCCAACTCGCTCGCTTCTCGCGGTGTTTGCACTCCACAGCGCTGACCACCAGTGTCGCATTCTACCATTACTGATAAAGGACGAGACGTATCCATTGTGGCGGCCAAACCGTCCACTGTTTCGCGGCTGTCTGCAACCACAGTTAGTGTAATCTGCTCGTGCAAGGTTTTGAGCGCTTCCAGCTTTTCAGCGCCAATTATGTTGAAGGTCAGCAAAATATCATCAATACCCGCATCAGCAAAAACTTGTGCTTCAGATATTTTTTGGCAGGTAATGCCAACGGCACCAGCCGCCAATTGCTTCTTCGCAAATTCTGGAATTTTGTGGGTCTTAATATGGGGCCGCGCTTTCAGCCCCGCTTGGTCCATATATTTTTGCACTCGGGCAATATTGTTATCAACAATGGTCTCGTCGATTAAGACCGCAGGGGTGGTGAGAGAAAAAATTGAACCGTCGTGTGCCATGTGTGCTTACCGCGTGTTGTGCAAAATTTACTTGCCAAATTCAAACAATTAGATCGCGTCTGAAAGTCCATGCGGATCTTCAATCATGGGCCAAATGTCTTTTGGCGCTTTCATGTACGCGTTGGTCGCTGGGTTGTTTGGATAGGGCCGTCCTGCGGAGCAATATAATATCTTTGCAGCAATGGGTGCAAATGAATCATAGAAATGATTTGTCGATTTGATCAGCAAAATGCCTTTTGTCGTGTAGTCGATACCCGCGACCGTGAAGAGGCTTTTGTCAAAACTCTGCGCGCGAGTGGAGTTGAGCACAACTTCTATACCGTCAAATTCAATGGTCGTGATATCACCCATAGGCACAAAACTATCGCCAAATCTTTGTTCTGCGTCGGCCACTAGCTTTTTAATGGTCACAGTTTTGTCTATTGGGTCGCCAGTATGCGGGGCAGATTTCGCGCCAAACCGCAAGGGAACGGTGGCGCCTTCGCCAGCAGCGAAACAAATCTGCACCGCTATCGGGTCCCAAATGGTGCCAACAGCAACATTGGTCGCTTTCTTCTGGATAAGTTCTTGCAACAATACTGTGGCGTCGCCCGCCGTGCCACCACCCGGATTGTCCCACACATCCGTAATCACAACAGGTTTGTCGCTCTGTATTGCAAGCGCTTGCGCCACCGCTTCCTGTTCACTCATTTGCTTAGGCATCACTTTGCCCCGCATATCAAAAAGCCGCATACCCAGATCACGCGCTAGCTGGTCGCCCTTAGCCTTGTTGTCGTTGGTGACCACAACAAGTTTGCTCCCCATTTCTGGCACGTCTGAAGCCATAAACCCGTGAATGACCGAAATAGACAGCACTTCAGGGTCAATACTTTCAATATTGGTGATGTCATCAACAAATGAACGCATTGGCTCATATGATGTCGGGAAGACATCTATCATTTTGCAGTCAAATACCGACACTGAAGGCTTAACGTTCCCCGCAAGAGTTTCGTCCAAAATACGCAGCAAATCCTTTGCGCGGTCGACGAAATCAATATGCGGGAATTCCTTAAAGGCGAGAAAAAAATCGAGCGCATCAACGCGCTGTTTTGTCAGTTGACTGTGCGGATCAAATGTCGCGCACACGATCACATCAGGACCAACGATCGTCCGGATTTGCGAAAGCAGATCACCTTCGGGGTCATCATATCCATTGGCAACCATTGCCCCGTGCAACCCAAGCACCACGCCATCCACAGGCATTGCAGCACGCAGCTGATCCAAAATCTCATCGCGCAGGCTTTCATACGCTTCACGATTGATCAATCCAGCTGGGTCTGCCCACGCCGCTGTTCCCTCAATCCAATTATAGCCCCTTTTCTCGGCCCATACGCGGCCTTCGGTAAGCGGCGCGGAACAAAGAGTTGGCGTGTCTGGGTGTTCGCCCGGGCGCGCGTATAAGGAGGCCTCGAACCCCCGCCGATCAATTGCAATCGGCGAGAATGTGTTGGATTCGGTGGCAAGAACAGCAGTGAAAAAGCGTTTTGTCATAAAGATCGTGGCCTAGCCCATTGGGTTTGGTAAATAGCCGTTAAAACCAGCAATCTTCCAGCTGCCCTCAACACGGTGGCAGTAATAAACTGTCTGCCAGTTCATTATGTCCTTGGTGCCATCGGCTGTGGTGATGTGGCCATCAAATTTTTTGTGCACAATGGCGCGGTCACCATTGATTTCAATGTCCCGCAATGTGGTGGCAGAAAAGATCGCTGTACGCGGATCATCCCTATAGCTTCCCTTTTGGAAATCTAGCGCTTGGCGCAGCCATTCATCGCGGTACTCGCCTAGCGAAGGAAAGGCCAAGCGCCAATTGTCTGGGTTGGCATCATTGTGCCCATGCACCCCCATAAACCGATCTTCAGCGAAATCATTTTCAACCATTGACCAATCAGCCGCCAGAAAGGCAGTGATGTCGCGATCAACAAGCATTTCCCAAATCGCATTGCGGTCAGGGTCAGAATTTGGAAACGGATTTGTAAATTGTGATGACATGACAAATTATTTTCATTTTTGACGATTTTTATATGGAAAAACTCGCCTAATTCTGCTGATATGTCAATCAACAAGAAAATAATTTTCATAATTTCGTTGGAGAACTGAAATGTCAATCATCCGATATGGTGCAGAAAAGAGCGGCGCCGGTGGCCAAAATCTCCCCTTTGCACGGGCCGTGGAAGCCGACGGTTGGCTGCACGTTTCTGGTCAAGTTGCTATGGTAGACGGTGAAGTCGTTGGTGGCAATATCGTTGAACAAACTCATGTCGCGATCAAAAACCTGTTGGCGATTTTGGATGAAGCTGGTTACGGCACGGAGCATATCGTGCGCATCGGCGTTTGGCTCGATGATCCACGAGATTTCTGGTCGTTCAATGGGGTTTATAAAAGCTACTTTGGTGAGCATCCACCTGCGCGCGCCTGTGTGCAATCCGCACTAATGGTTGACTGCAAAGTAGAAGTTGACTGTGTCGCTTTCGATGCAAATCGGAAGTCACGGGGCTAATCAAAAAGCATGGTCGATATTTTAGGCACGTTACAGCAGGAATTGGATGGGCTTTCACGCTCAGAACAACGTATTGCGGGCATCATATTTGATGATCGTCCGTTTGCGGTGAACGCATCCATTATCGAGCTTGCTGCGCGTGCCGAAGTATCACCACCAACCGTTACCCGCTTTTGCCGTAGATTAGGGTGTCAAAGTTTCTCCGAGTTCAAAGTTCGGCTTGCCCAAAGTGCGTTCATTGGCCAGCGATATGATGAGCCACAGTCGAACGAAAAAAATGCGCAAGAAGTGGTGGAAACGATTCTCACCCGAGCCCAATCTGTTCTGCATACTTTGCACGACCATTTGGACTTGGAAGCAATTGACGCAGCTGCAGAGGCGATTGCTCAGGCGCAAATGGTTTATGCATTTGGTTCTGGCGGCAATTCGTCTCTCTTTGCTGGCGAGATTCAAAACCGTTTGTTTCGGTTGGGTCTGCGCGCCTCTTCAAGCAACGACCACTCGATGCAATTGATGACCGCATCAACAGTGTCAGCAAATGACGTTGTCATTGGTCTTTCAATTTCTGGGCGCAACAGGGAATTGGTTCGCGCGCTGGAAGTCGCAGCAGGCTACGGCGCCAAAGTGATCACCCTGACCAAACCAAATAGTTTGGTTGCCGATATCGCTACCACCAATATCGCGATCGATTTGGCCGAAGGCGTTGATGTTTTGCGACCTTCTTCTGCGCGGTTTGCCTATTTGGCCGCCGTCGACATTGTCGCGCATTTGGTGGCGATCAAACGCAAACACTTGGCCATCGAACCCTTGCGCCGCATCAAAAGCCAGTTGGTGACCCACCGTGACGGTGACGATTCTCAACCTTTGGGCGATTAGTCCAAAAATTGGATAGGATACAAATTGTGAGCAAACAAGTTGCAATTATTACGGGTACAGGCGGCGATATTGGCCGCGCAATCGCAATTCAACTTGCGAAGGATGGCTTTGCAGTTTTGTGTTTGGACATCGCGCAACTGGCCAACCAACAAACAGTTGATCAAATCGTCGCTGAGGCAGGTACGGCGACGGCCCTCACTTGCAATATTTTAGACGAAGGCGATCAACAAACCATTTTGGCAACGGCGCTGGAAATGGGCACACCAAAAGTCCTGGTCAATAATGTGGGGGCGGTCACCGCTGCATCAACACAAGAAAGCACTTTGGACAACTGGCAGCGCGATTTCGATATCAATCTTAAGGGCGCAGTCGCTTGTTTTAAAACTTTTGAGGCTGAGTTTAAGGTCAATCAGGGCATTGTCACCAACATTGCTTCAGTTAATGGTTTCGGTGTTTATGGTCACCCAGGCTACAGCGCAATGAAAGCGGCGCTCGTGCATTTTACGCGGTTTGCCGCAGTGGAATATGGAAAGTTTGGTATGCGCATTAATGCGGTTGCGCCGGGTACTGTGCGTACGCAAGCGTGGAACGATAGGGCTGCGCAAAACCCAAACGTTTTTGAAGAAGCAAAACGCTGGTATCCTTTGCAACGCGTTGCAGACCCACAAGACATTGCAAATGCAGTGAGTTTTCTAACAAGCAGCAATGCAAGTGCAATTTCTGGAATATGTTTGCCGGTTGATTGTGGTTTGACCGCAGGGCAAGCTGAATTAGCAGGCACATTTTCACAATCATCTGACTTTTAAGATCAGAGATAAAAACAACAGTTCACAACCTAAAACCCCCGTAAGAGGAGTTTAATCTATGACATCACAATTCCGATTGGACGCCATTTGGCGTGAAACCGATCCCACAAATGGCTCGATGATTTTCACGCTCACCAATCTTTCAGATCATGCGATTAGTGATTTTCGTTTGGCCTATACCTCGCTCTTGCGCGTTTCAAAACAGCTCGTAGCCCACAATGCAAAATTCGTTCGTCGGTTTGCCAATTTCCACGAGTTTGACCCCGAAGACGGTTTTGTTTTGGAAGCAGGGGGCAGCTGGACTTTTACACTGGAAAAACTCACCCATATTCCAAAGCACCGAAATGATGGCCCAAAGAGCGCTTATTTGACGCTCAAAGACGGCTCTCACGTCACCGTAACAACCGGTGATATGGCCCTTGAGGGGCGTCCAAACAATATCGCAGGCGTCTTGGTGCCAGAAGGTGAATTGGAATTGCCAGTTGCCCTTTCTCCATGGCCAAATCAAATCTCAGTAAGCCAGTTCACTCAATCGCCTGTTTCACTTGTGGTTGCCAACAGCACGCGGCAAGAAAAAGCTGCAGCTAACACGGTCAACGCTCTGGCTGATCGCCTGTTCACAGATTTGCCTAATCCATTTTCTTTGATCGAAGTGCCCGGCGGTCTGGCGCTTAATCTAGCCCACAACAGCGATTTGCACGAAGAAGGTTATTCAATCGTCTTCGCACCTGATGGCGTCACCATGCAGTATGGTGCAGACAAAGCCTTGATCAACGGTTTGATCTCTTTGGCGCAAATCATCAACGGGCCAAAAACAGATCCAACCAAGTTCCAGTTCCCAGCCGTTGGCACCATCAATGATGCGCCACGCTTTGGATGGCGCGGCTCGCACTTGGACGTTTCCCGCCAATTCTATCCCTTTGAAAGCGTGAAGCGCTTTGTCGATATTCTGGCGTGGAACAAGATGAATATATTGCATTGGCACCTTAGCGATGATGAAGGCTGGCGTGTTGAAATCAAGGGCTATCCAGAACTAACCAGAGCCGGCGCTATGCGCGGCGCAAATGATGCGATGCCAGCTCAATTGGGTTCGGGCCATGAATCCTATGGTGGCTTTTACACCCAAGAACAAATCAAGCAATTGGTCGCCCATGGGCAAAGCTTGAACGTCGAGATTGTGCCAGAGTTGGATATTCCGGGTCACTGCACAGCTGTTCTTGCCGCTTATCCCGAACTACGAGATCCTGATGAGCCCCAAGAGAGCTACCGCTCAATCCAAGGTTATCCAAACAACGCGATCAACCCCGGCTTGCCACAAACGTATCAGTTCATCGAAACGGTTGTCGAAGAGATTGCAGATCTGTTCCCGTCAAAATTCATCCATGTAGGTGGTGATGAAGTGGACGAGAACTCTTGGATGGAGTCCCCGGCAGTTGAAAAGCTGATGAACGACGAACGCCTAAACGGCACCATGCAAGTGCAAGCGCACTTCTTGGGCAAAGTTCAAAAGATGATCAAGAAGAAAGGCAAAATCACCGCAGGTTGGGACGAAGTTTCCCACGGTGGTGGCATCGACAAAGCAGACGGCACACTGTTGTTTGCCTGGCAAAAACCTGAAGTGGGTATTGCGTTGGCCGAACAAGGCTACGATGTGGTGATTACCCCGGGTCAAGCCTATTATTTGGACATGGCGCAATCTGACGAGTGGCAAGAACCTGGCGCAAGCTGGGCAGGCACCGCTTCGCCGCAAACCACATATGAATACGAAGCAGCGGGGAATTTCCCTGATGAGCATCTTGATCGTCTAAAAGGCGTGCAAGCTTGTATCTGGTCAGAACACCTGATTTCACGCGATCTGTTCAACCACATGGTATTCCCGCGCCTAAGTGCTATTGCGGAAGCAGGGTGGACAAAGCCTGAAAACAAAAACTGGCTGCGATTTGCCGCGCAGTCCCGTTACCTGCCGCGCCTTTAGGGGGCAGGGACATGCGCATTGCGGTAGGCGGATTGCATACTGAATGCAGCACATACACAGATGTGCTGCAAAAGACAGGTGACTTCAAAACTTTGCGTTCCAATGATTTGATGATCTCTGACTTCTTCAGTTTTTTACCACGCTCGCCAGCGAGCATCGTGCCGCTTTTGCATGCGCGTTCAACACCCGGTGGTGCGGTAAGCCGCGCCACCTATGACCAATTTCGAACTGAGTTTTTGATGAAGCTTGAATTGGCGCTCGCCGAAGCGCCAATTGATGGCGTTTATTTAGCCATGCACGGCGCAGTGCATGTAGATGGTTTAGAAGACGCTGAAGGAGATTGGATTGAAGCGACTAGAAAGCTGGTCGGTCCCAATTGTCCGATTTCGGTTTCGTTCGATTTGCACGGCAATTTGAGCCAAAAAATTATCGACCAAATTGATCTGTTCACGGCCTTTCGCCATGCCCCTCATATCGATACCCAAGAAACAATGGAGCGGGCGCTGAATAATCTAGTCAGCGTCATAAATTCCGGCGGACGGCCTTTTGTGGGCTGGGTGCCCATTCCCGTTTTGCTGCCCGGCGAACGCACCAGCACCGTGGATGAACCGGCCAAGTCACTCTATGGCCGGCTGTCCGAAATCGATAATGTTGATGGCATAACCGACGCGTCCCTGATGGTTGGATATGTTTGGGCTGATGTGAAGCGTGCAACTGCGGCGGCTGTTGTGACCGGCACAAATAAGCAAAGCGTGCAACGCGAAGTGCAAGCGCTGGCAAAAAGCTACTTTGACGCGCGCAAGGACTTCGAATTTGGCCCCACCACCGGCAGTCTTGAAGAGATGATGCAAATTGCTCAGACCTGCGGTACATCACCGATTGTGCTAACCGACTCTGGCGACAATCCGGGCGGCGGTGGGGTTGGTGACCGCGTTTGCGTGCTGCGCTTTTGCATCGAAAATGGCATTAAAAATGCCTTGATTGTTGGCATTGCCGATGCGCCTGCTGTGCAGCAATGTTTCAATCTTGGGGAAGGGGTGTTTACAGACATCTGGCTTGGCGCAACGCTCGACCCGTCCCGCTCGCGGCCATGGCAAGGTCACGTGCGAATTGAACGGATTGCAACAGATAACAAGCGTGGCAACAGGATTGTCTTATTGAACTGCAACGGCTTGCGCATTGTGATTTCCGACCGTCGATACACCTTCCACGAACCAGAAAATGTTGAGCCTTTGGGTATTGATTTAGGGCAGGAGCAACTGGTGGTGATCAAGTGCGGATACATCTCCCCCGCCATGGCCGCAATTGCAAATCCCAATCTGATGGCCCTAACCGATGGGGCGGTAAATCAAGACATTGCTGCGCTGCAGAATTTGAACAGGCCAAAGCCAACTTTTCCGTTTCAAACAGATTTTGAATTTACACCACTTTGCCAATTTTCCATGCGCGCACAGAAACAGGTTTGACCAATTGACGACCAGAAATTGCCAGACTAAGCTTTGGATATTCCTCTCCAAATATGGCAAGTTGGCAACAATTGGGGCCACCTAGCCAGAAAGCTTAAACCCAATATGTATTTCGTGATCGATGTAATCGCCCCGGTTTTCGTGATCGTTCTTCTTGGATACATGGCGGTGAAAGTGAACATCTTTCCCGCCAATGGCATAAGCGCTTTGATCGCTTTCACGAATAATTTCGCCGCACCGATGCTTTTATTCCGCGCCATGCTAACACTGGATTTTGCAACAGCGTTGGACCCCAAAGTAATCGCGCCATTCTATGTGGCGGGCTTGATCGGGTTTGTACTGGGCATCGTGTTGGCGCGCAAAGTCTTCAACTATCGGCCGGGCGAAGCGGTGTCGGTTGGGTTTGGCGGATGGTTCACCAATACCGTTTTATTGGGCATTCCAATTGTCCAACGCGCCTATGGCGTTGAAGCACTGCCCATCATCTTCCTGATCATCGGGTTCCACGCACCAAGTCTAATGACCATTGGCATGATGACCATGGAGCTATCACGCCGCGATGGGCGGCCACTTGGCGTGGCCATATTGGATGCGTTAAAGCGCGTCGCCACTAACCCTTTGCTCATTGGTATTGCTTGCGGTGTTACTCTAAACCTAAGTGGATCGTCACTGCCAAAAGTTTTGGACGACGCGACAAAGATGATGGTGGCTGCTGTTCTACCAACCGCGCTTTTTGGACTTGGCGCTGCGCTTACCCAATATAGCATCAAAAAAGCTGTTTTGCCGGCCGCTGCCATGTCGGCGACCAAAACCATGCTGCATCCTTTGCTTACATGGGTCATTTTGGTGCCGGTTTTGGGCGTGCCGCATGAAATTTCGCGCGCAGTTGTTCTGTTGGCGGCCATGCCATCGGGTATCAACGCTTATATATTTGCAACCTATTATAATCGTGCGCTTGATGTGGCCACCAGCACTGTTCTGCTGTCGACCTTGGTTAGCGTGCTTTCAATTTCCTTTTGGCTGTGGTTTTTATCATGAGAAAAATTCTATTGGCGGCCCGCGTTCCTGATGATTGCGTGCAAATGCTGGAAGACCGTTTCGAGCTTTTCAAACTTTACGAGGCTGATAATCCAAGCGCATTCCTGTTAGAGCATGGCTACAAAATTGAAGGCATGACCGGCGGTAAAGTGGATGCAAGTCTGATCTCTCAATTGCCCAACTTAGAAATCATCGCAAACTATGGTGTTGGCTATGATAATGTGGATATTGAAGCTGCCCGCGCACGGGGCATAAGGGTAACCAACACGCCGAACAGGTTGAATGCAGCGGTTGCAGAACTAACCGTTGGATTGATGGTATCATTTGCCCGGCAAATTCCTCAAAACCATGACTATGTGAAAAGTGGACGCTGGGCAGTTGAAGGCTCGGTACCATTAACCGCACAACTTGCAGGTGCTCGCGTCGGCATACTGGGCTTAGGCCGTATCGGCAAAGCCATCGCCACCCGCCTCACAGCGTTTGATATGGAGGTGTGCTATCACGGGCGCACCTACCAAAAAGACCAGCCTTATCACTATTTTGACGACTTATTAGAAATGGCACAAAACGTTGAATGGTTGGTGGTCATTGCCCCGGGCGGCGAAGGCACCCAAAAAATCATATCGCGCGCAGTGCTGGAGGCGTTGGGGCCAAAAGGAACTCTGGTCAATATCGCGCGCGGCAACATGGTCGATCAGGATGCATTGATCGAACTGTTGAGCGAAGGCAAATTACGCGGTGCGGCGCTGGATGTTTTTGATGGCGAACCACATATCCCAGAGGCATTGCGCAAACTCGACAACGTGCTGTTGTCTCCGCACAATGGCAGCGCAACGAGGCAAACCCGCGCCCAAATGAGCAGCCAAGTGGTCGAAAACCTGATCGCCTATTTCGAAAATGGCGAATTGCTCGACAAAGTTATTTAGGTCAAAAAATGCCCCGCACGATGGCGGGGCAAGTGGCCTCTTCGGTTAGGAAGAAATTTTAGCTTGCGGGCATCGCCGTTTCTACAAGCTGTGCCCAATAGGATGAGCCATACGGAATAACTTCGTCGTTAAAGTCGTACGTGTCTTGGTGCAGCCCCGCCGTGTCACCATTGCCAATCATAATGAAAGCGCCAGGACGTGCGTTGGCCATGAAGGAGAAATCTTCTCCCCCCATGGTTGGCTCCACATTCGTGTCCACACGATCTTCGCCAACTAGCTTTTGCGCAATTGATGCAGCAAATTCGGTTTGTTTGGGCGCATTCATGGTCACAGGATAACCGTCTTTATAATCAACATCAGCCTTGCCACCAAAGCTTGCGGCAATGGCTTGTGCGGTGGAAATCAATCGCGCTTTCACGTTTTCACGCACGTCTGGGTTCAGCGCCCGCACAGTGCCGCAAATCTCAACATTCATTGGGATAATGTTGAATGCAGATCCGCCATTGATTTTGGTAGTCGAAAGAACCGCAGATTGAATCGGGTCCACATTGCGCGATACGATAGTTTGCAGCGCCGTGATGATGTGCGCTGAAATAACCACCGGATCAACCGAAAGGTGAGGCATCGCAGCATGGCTATCAACGCCAGTCACCTTGATCGTCCACTGATCGGCCGCCGCCATAATGCCGCCCTCGCGAATGGCGAATTGGCCAACTGGAATGCCAGGGAAATTGTGCATGCCGAACACTTCTTCAATGCCAAAGCGCTCCATCATGCCATCATCAACCATGGCTTTGCCGCCCGCGCCACCTTCTTCAGCCGGCTGAAAAATCACTGCAACGGTGCCGTCAAAATTGCGCGTCTCGGCCAAATATTTCGCTGCACCCAACAACATGGCGGTGTGGCCGTCATGACCACAAGCGTGCATCGCACCTTCTGTTTTTGAGGCGTGAGGTAGCCCTGTTTTTTCAAAAATTGGCAGCGCATCCATATCGGCGCGCAATCCGATCACCCGACCTGAACCGGTTTTGTTGCCCTTAATAACGCCAACAACGCCAGTCTGGCCAATGCCTGGCACCACTTCATCGCAACCAAAGCTTTTCAGCAATTCTTCCACTTTGCCAGCCGTGCGGTGCACTTCATACAAAATTTCTGGGTTCTCGTGCAGGTCGCGCCGCCATGCAGTAATCTCGTCGTGAAACTCGGCAATACGATTGATAATAGGCACTCTATTCTCCCCAGAGTAGTTTGTTATTTTGCACAGTTCTCGCACCGCGCATTGGTTGGACCATTATTGTGCACCAACCATTTCATGTTGAAAAGAGAAATGTCTGCCAATTTTCAGATTATTGCAAGTTAACAACATGTTCAGCGCCACCCTGCAGCGTAAACTTTAGGGCATCATTTCCATTTGCTGTTTCCAACACAAAGTTGCCGTCAACTGGGAACGGAAGTTGCCAGCTTTTGACAACATTCAGCTGAGGGCTGAACGAAACCGCGTTAATCGTTCGCCTGTCTGGTCCTGGGAGTAACAAGTCAGCAACGCCGTTCTTGTCGACATCAAAAACCATGCTCATCTTTTGATTGCGCGATCCGTTGCGATGGTTGGAGAACCCATCAATTGTCCCAATCCGAATGAGATTTGCGCCGTCCATCTGCCAAAACTCCAGCCGTTTGGTCAAATGTGGTTTTTGCACTAGCGCGATTTCGAGTTTTCCGTCGCCATTAAAATCTGCAATGCCCGCTGGGTTCAACCAGCGAAACGGCAAACCAATATGCGGGGTTTGCGCGAACAGTTCCAAATTCTGATCTGCTTTAAATACTGCCAAAGCGGCACCCTGCAGCACCGAACTCATCACCACGATCAGCTCGTCTTTGCCGTCATTGTCCAAGTCGGCTAGGCGTACTTGCCGATCTTCAAAAACCAAATGATTTGGCAAATCATATTTTAAGATTTTCCCGCCGCGCATTTCAACGAGAAGGCTCTCCGCTTCAAACGGATCACCCAGAACAAAATGTTGATAGCGGGCTGTTGGGTTCGCCAGCCAAGCGCGTGCGACTTGGTTTTTACCTTTTGCAACCGTGCTGTGGGGCAATGGAGCCGAGTTTTGTGCATATGTGGGCACGGAATTTGCCAAAGAAATCGCAAGCCACCAGAGGAGAAGCAAAGGGCGCATGGGCAGGAATCCTGATCATTTGGTCCAAAAAAACCATTGTCTGTCGAACGAATATTTCATGCAAATCACTTGCTTGTTACGTTTGTGCTGGTTAACACAAATACCGTGCCAAAAACGGTACAACTTCAAAACCGGAACTAGGTCATGTTTGAAAAACTATCACCCGCACCAGAAGACAAAATCATTGCGCTCATCGCTGAATTTGCTGCAGACGAGCGTGACAACAAGATCGATCTTGGCGTTGGCGTTTATAAAGACGCAACCGGCAACACACCGATTATGACGGCCGTAAAAAAGGCCGAAGATCGGCGGGTGAAGGACCAAACTACGAAGACCTATGTAGGTATGGCCGGCAATATTGGCTTCAACAATGCCATGATGGACCTCATTCTTGGGGATAGCATTTCGCGTGATCGTGTTCGCGCAGCACAAGCTCCCGGCGGCACAGGCGCCTTGCGCTTGATTGCTGATTTGCTCAACATCGCAAAGCCCGGCGCTACGGTTTATATCTCAGACCCAACTTGGCCAAACCATATTCCCTTGATGGAAGCCGCAGGTCTTAAAACTGCAACATACCCCTATTTTGATGCGGAAAAACGCAATGTGCGTTTTGACGATCTATGCGCCGCTGTTGCCAAAATGACCAGCGACGACATCCTGTTGCTGCATGGCTGCTGCCACAACCCAACCGGCGCAAACCTCACGAATGATCAGTGGGATAAGCTGACAGACATTATTGAAGATGCTGGCGTGTTTGTGCTTGTTGATATCGCCTATCTCGGTTTTGGCGATGGTTTGGAAGAAGATGCTTATGGTTTGCGCAAACTTACTTCCACATTGCCAGAAATGGCTGTTGCTGCTTCATGCTCCAAAAACTTCGGCCTTTATCGCGAACGTGTCGGCTGTGCCATGGTCATCGGCGCTGACGAAGAAACAACAAACATCACCTTCTCGCAATTGCTCGGCGCAGCGCGTGCAAACTATTCAATGCCACCTGATCACGGCGCAGAAATCGTCAACATCATTCTAAACGACAAAGACTTGCGTGCTGAATGGGAAGCTGAATTGACCGACGTGCGCAATCACATGGTCACGATCCGCGAAAAACTGGCAGAAGCCATGCGCAAACGTTCAAACAGTGCAGATTATGATTTCATCGCCCAGCACCGCGGCATGTTCTCGCTGATCGGTATCTCACCAGAACAAGTAGCAAAGCTGAAAAAAGACAATGGCGTTTACATGGTGGGCAATTCGCGCATGAACATTGCAGGCCTTGGCGTCGACAAAATCGACATTTTCGCCGATGCACTGGCAGAACTTGCCCGCGACTAAGTACGCTTAGCCAGGACGATAATTATGCGGGGCCCTTGGGTCCCGTTTTTTGGGTTTTCTAAGAAATGCTAGTTGCTAGATACGGGGTTTGGGCGCTGGAATTCTGTCTGCATCGCCAGAATTGGGTTCGCCCTTTGGTTCGATCAGCATTACCTTGACTTCGTTTTCTGCCCGTGGGCGATGCACCACTCCTTTGGGAACAATGAACAACTCCCCCTCACGCACTAAACGCGAGTCTTCTCCTTCAATATCCATCATCATTTCCCCTTCGAGCACCAAGAAGAAATCGTCCGTATTATCGTGTTTGTGAAACGGGAACTCGCCCTGAAACTTCACGACCATAACGTCGTTCTGATTATAGTCAGCGACGACGTGCGGATCCCAATGGCTTGAAAACATGCCAAGTTTTTCTGAGAGCTTTATCGGTTGCATACCTATTCCCTTTTTGACCAAGTTCGAATTGTGTGGCTGAGAAGTCGAAGTGGATTGTTTTGATTTTTAAGAATTGGGGGAGTTTAAGCCGACAGTTTGCCCAAAATCTGTACCAAAGTCACAATTTCGGCTTTACTCAGCTTTGCCCCCAATGCCTTTTGCATGGCAGGCGCGTAAACCGCCCACATTTGTTTGCGAACTTCGCGTCCCTTATCGGTGATGGTTAGGGCTATACCACGCCCATCTTCTGGGCATTCATGTTTTTCAATCAACCCTTGGGCTTCGATCCTGTCGACCAAGCGCGACATGCCATATTGGGGCAGGAACAGTTTAGGTTGTAATTCAAAGGCACGAACGCCACAGGAACTGGCTTGTTCAAGCTGCCATAGCAAGTCGTACCACAGAAGTTGCGGCAACTGGGCGGTTTTTAGTTTGCTTTCTATTTCTGCCAACACGATTTTGTGTGACCGAAAAAGGGCGCACCACGCGGTTTGCGTCTCATCGCTGGGCATTGTTTCGTCTGTCATCACCATATCGTGAAGGTAGATGCAGTTGCATCTAAATGCAAGTCGCTTTATGTAGATGCAGTTGCATGTAGATGGAGATAAAGATGCCCAATTACAAACTGACCAGTTTCCCGCTTTGCCCCTATGTTCAGCGCGCACTTATCGTGTTGGCCGAAAAGAAAGTGCCGTTCGAGCGCATCGATATTGATTTGGCCAACAAGCCAGATTGGTTCTTAAAACTCAGCCCACTCGGCAAGGTTCCCGTGTTGGAGGCTGACGGAAATGTATTGTTTGAAAGCCAAGTGATCGCTGAATACTTGGACGAAGTGACAGAAGGTTCGCTGCACCCAACCGACCCCGTGCAAAAAGCGGTGCACCGTGCATGGATTGAGTTTGCATCGCAAACATTGGCCTCACTTTGGGGCTTCTACATTGCGGATAGCGAAGAAGTCTTTGAAGCAAAACGCGCTGATATTCTTGAAAAATTTGCCCGTGTTGCGGAACAGGTTGAAGGTCCGTTTTTTTCAGGCGAAGATTTCCATATGGTCGATGGCGTATGGGGAACAGTTTTCCGCTACATCCAAACTTTTGACACCTTAGGCGATTTTGATTTTTACCAAGGTAATCAAAAATTGCGCGCATGGCACAACGCCGTTCTCGCCCGAAAAAGTGTGGTTGAAGCAGCACCTGCAGACTATCACGAGCAACTGCTGGCCTTTGTTAAAAAACGCAATGGCTATCTTGGAACACTTGTTGATTCAAAACTGGTTGCATAGTTTCAGCGGGCGGGGGCAATCCCCGCCTTTGTCATCTGCTCGAAATCTTAAGAGTTGGGCCGAGGTGACAAATGAACACCAGCAATCATGCACCTTACCGATCCGCCAGCCATCTCGATAGTCGGCACGCTGATCGGCAGCAGCTTAGCGCTTTTGCCAATCGTGCGTTTTTGTGTGTCAGTTAGCGCATCAAAAGCTGTTTGGGAAAGCACCAACACATGCCCGTCTGTGCCTGTCAGTTCAATGGCATTGCCCGCAAAAGCGGCGATCTGTTCCGCGCTCAAGTCGATCAACTTTCGGCCAGATTGCTCGAACCTTTCGATGATTTCGGTGCGGCGTTTTTTGTCCACAATCATCTCGGTCGACATCAGCACAAAGTCGGTTGCGATGCACATCAAAACATTGGTGTGATAAACGTCGTTGCTGCTTGCATCTTTGGCATCAAACACCATCGGTTCATAGCCAAAATGGGTGCAAAAGCGCTCCAACGCGATGGGGTCAAGCCTGTTAGATTTTACCCCGTAAGCGACGCGCTCCACATGGTCAAGCACCATTGCGCCTGTACCTTCTAGATAGATTTCATCTGGTTCTAGGCCAGAATAATCCACCACCTCTTGCACGCGATAACAATGCTTTAGCTTCTCAATAATGTCCATGCGCCGTTCTTTGCGCCGACTTGGGGCAAACATCGGATAAATGGCCAAATGCCCACCAGGGTGGGTGGAAAACCAATTGTTGGGGAAAACACTGTCTGGTGTTTGCGTGCCTTCATCTTCGAACAAATGCACGCGAACGCCGTATGTTTCCAGCGTGGCAACCGCATGGGTCACTTCCTCAAACGCCCGCTTGGCAATTTCTGCTTTGCTCAAGTTTTTTGGTAACGTTTGAAACTTGTTGTCCCCAGCGGTTTCAGCATTGGGCTGAAAGTGATGCGGTCGGATCATCACGACCGCATTTGGGGCTTGCACGCTGCGCCGCTTCATCAGCATCTTTTTAGCTCGCGGCCTGCTCAGGCGTTTTTGCACGCTGCACCATGCCAAACAGATCGCGCGGATCGTCTGGGTCTGCAATCATGTCCAAGTCTTCATAAAAGCCAGTGGACTTATAGTGATCGCGCAAATAACGCAGCGCGGAGAAATCTTCAACCGCAAAGCCAACGCCATCAAACAAGGTGATCTGACCATCGTCTTTGCGCCCCTGCGCTTTGCCAGTGATGACTTCCCACAATTCAGTTACCGGATGGTCCGCATCCAATTGCTGAATTTCACCTTCAATACGGGTTTGCGGCGTGTATTCAACAAAAATGCCAGAACGCAACAAAATGTCTTTGTGCAATTCCGTTTTGCCGGGGCAATCCCCGCCTATGGCGTTGATGTGCAATCCAGAGCCAACCATATTGTCGGTGAGGATGGTAGCATATTGCTTGTCCGCCGTGCAGGTGGTCACAATCTGCGCGCCTTCAAGGGCTTGCTCTGCTGATGCACAGCTCACAACCTTCAAACCGCGTCCATGCAAGTTGCGCGCGCATTTTACTGTGGCGGTAGGGTCAACGTCGTAAAGGCGGACTTCTTCAATGCCCAAAATAGATTTAAACGCCAAGGCCTGAAACTCAGATTGTGCGCCATTGCCAATGACCGCCATCACCTTCGAATTCTTAGCCGCCAAGTGTTTGGCTGCAACGGCAGAAGAAGCCGCCGTACGCAAAGCGGTCAATATGGTCATTTCAGACAAAAGCACCGGATAACCCGTCGCAACATCAGCCAGCATTCCAAACGCCGTAACCGTTTGCAAACCGTCTTTGGTGTTGGCAGGGTGCCCGTTCACATATTTAAAGCCGTAAACTTCACCATCGCTGGTGGGCATCAGCTCGATAACACCTTTTTCAGAATGGGAAGGGACCCGAGGTGTTTTGTCGAAAAGCTCCCACCGCTTAAAATCGTCCTCAACATATTGAGCAATGCCTTGCAGCATTTCTTCAACGCCGATTTGCAGCACGATTTTCATCATGTGATCTACACTGACAAAAGGAACTATGTTTAGCGATTTGGGGTCAAATTTCATCGATCTGTGGCCCTAAAGTTGCAACCAGTTGGTTGGCAGAATTGAGAAAGAGCAATTCTAACGTGCGAATTTTTCAATGAAAATGGCAAAAGGTTGCAAAATATGGCAGATCATTGTAAAAATCGTCAGAGCAAAATATAATTTTGATAGGTCATATGCAAAACGGAAAAGTCATTCTTGATTCACTGGACCATGAATTGGTTTCCCTGTTGCGCTCAGACGGGCGTGCCTCGCTGGCCAAGCTGGCCGAAGTGCTCAAAGTTTCGCGTGGCACGGTGCAAAATCGGCTGGACAGATTAATGGCCTCCGGCACCTTGCTCGGCTTCACTGTGCGTGTGCGCGACGATTATGACAATGATCAGGTGAGGGCAGTGATGATGATCGAAATCGCTGGCAAATCCACTGCCGAAATCATCCGCAAACTGCGCGGCCTACCAGAAGTCGCCTCCATCCATTCCACCAACGGAAACTGGGATCTCATCGCCGATATCCGCTCGGGCTCACTGTCCGAATTCGACAATGTTTTGCGCAAAGTGCGCATGATTGACGGAATTTTGAACTCTGAAACCAACTTATTGTTGGCGGCAGTTTAAAGGGTGCTGTTAGCTCACGATTAAATAGGCGATGGCCACAACATTGATCGAGTTGACCAATAGATGCGTCGCAAAGGCTGGCCAAATGCTGCGCGTTTGATAAACCACAAACGCCATGATCAGACTAAGCGGGATCAATTGCGGCAAAAGCCAAAGCTGGAACGTGTGATAAAATGCAAAGGCGATGCCATTAATCACCCATGCTGCCGCCCCCAAGCTGATCATTTTGGGCAACAGCCAAGCGCGGAAGTAAAGCTCTTCCACCAAGATGTTCAATAACAGGGTCACTACCATCAGCCCAATCAGCCAATACGCGCCCTTCAACTCAAACCCCGGCGTTAGCACCTCAGACGGTGTTGAAATCGGATCAATCGCCGGGTTAAAGAAAAACGGGAAATAATCAGGAATGTTGAGCCCAGAAATACCGATCCAAATCGGCACCGCCGCAGCCGCAGCGCCAGCAACCGCTAGCCCCAAAATCAAAACCCCAACAGCAAAAAGCCATTGGCGGCGGTTCAAAGGCTTAAGGCACATCCGGCTCTTCAAGCTAATGCCAAGCGCATCAGCCTCCCGCTTCATCAACCAAAGCGGGGCCACAGTGAACCCAAGCAACATGATAGACGCAATAATCGGCCAAGCCACAATCGCGGGCACACCCCCATCATGAACCGCGGGCAAAACCACGCGAAACCCAGCAAACGCAATGGCGCTGGGAATGGCAAATGCCGCGAAAATCTGTAACGGATTAAGCTGCTTCGCCTCCCCCCATTCAAACTGCTTCTCAACCATTTCGCCCCCAGCGTGAAAATTCAAACCCGAATTAAAAGACAATCTAAGCCCAAATCACAGCATTACAAGCGGGGCGTGGAAACTTAAGTTGGGTGGGGGGCGGTTTGATGATGATGGAAGGGAAACTGCTGAAAACAAATTTGCTAAGCAATCGTAGTCTCATATGGGCGGGAAGCAGCCGTTCGGATGGGGTCGTGATATGAGGCGCTGCTTTTATAAACAGACAATCTTGTGCACCATCAATCCCATATGGTTTTGACCAACTCGCGCCATTCATTAGCGCACTGACCCAGCAATTGACAGCCTGACAAGCCAAAACGCCTGACGATGTATTAGCCAAAGTGCCTTTGCCATTTTTTGCAAGTCTCTTGGAATAGAAAAGATCCTACCGCACGGTGTTTCAGATACATACGCGGTTGCATTTTTGTGTCGCGACATGTCGACAAGGAATACTAAGGCCAAAATCAGAAATCAAAGTCAAAAGCATACCGACAAAAAGGCAAGCAACAAAAATATAGACAGCTGCCGCGGCATTCTTCCAGCCTTGTTGAATTAATTGCGGTATCCTGAAAGTGCAATGCAGAAACAAATCTGTTGATATTTCCAACGCCACGCTAAAGTCAAAAAAACTGGGATACCAAACGGAATAGACCTGACCAGTACGATCTTGGGCAAATAAAAAACCTATCCAAGGCAGAGTGTTGTGGCCGCAGCTATGCGGGAAAACATAATCAACCAGACCGGCTAGGTTTTTTTCTCGCCGACGAACCCAATGGTGCCAAAAAACTAGCGAAAGACAATTCAGTGCCATTGGTTCTCGCAGGTTCTCTTAGAGTTTGGCGTTACCCCAACGTTGGCATTGAGTACTGAGCATCAAGGCGCATACCCGCTGGCCAGCGACTTGTTGTGGTTTTCATTCGGCTGTAAAAACGAACGCCTTCCATGCCGTGCATATGGTGATCACCAAACAGCGAAGACTTCCACCCACCAAAACTATAGAACGCCATCGGCACGGGAATTGGCACGTTGATGCCAACCATGCCAACTTCGATGTCCTGAGAGAAGTTGCGTGCAACATCGCCATCACGCGTGAATATTGACACGCCGTTTGCATATTCATGACCATGGATAAGCTCAACTGCTTCAGCGTATGATTGCGAACGAACCACTGTTAGAACAGGGCCGAAGATCTCTTCTTTATAGATTTTCATTTCTGAAGTTGCATTATCGAACAGTGATCCGCCGATGAAGAAGCCATTTCCATGGCCCTGCGGCTTAGCAGTTGTTCGTCCATCAACGACCAGTTTTGCACCCTCCGCAACGCCCGAATCAATATAGGAGGTAACTTTGTCTAGGTGCTCTTGTGTCACCAGCGGACCCATTTCCATGCCTTCGTTTAGCGAAGGTCCGATTTTGAGGGCTGCTATTTTTGAAGCAAGTTTTTCAACTAACGCGTCCGCTACTGCATCAGTGACCGCAACGGCAACAGAAATGGCCATGCAACGTTCGCCAGCTGAGCCATACGCTGCACCCATTAGTGCATTGGCGGCCATGTCCAGATCAGCGTCTGGCATGATGACCATATGGTTCTTTGCCCCGCCTAGCGCTTGCACCCGTTTGCCATTGGCGATCCCTTTTTCCTGAATGTACTTGGCAATCGGGGTGGAGCCCACAAAGCTGACAGCCTTGACATCAGGATGTTCAAGTAAAGCGTCAACAGCAACTTTGTCTCCATGAACGACGTTGAAAACGCCATCAGGCAACCCCGCTTCTTTTAACCATTCAGCCATCAGGTTTGCTGCTGACGGATCGCGCTCACTTGGCTTAAGAATGAAAGTATTTCCCGCCGCCAAAGCAACTGGAAACATCCACATGGGAACCATTGCCGGAAAGTTGAAAGGTGTAATGCCTGCGACAACGCCCAAGGACTGACGCACCATGTGGCTGTCTACGCCTGTGCCTACGTTTTCGCTGAACTCGCCTTTTAAGAGATGCGGAATGCCCACTGCGAACTCGACAACCTCCAACCCGCGCGTGACTTCACCCTGTGCGTCGTCAAAAGTTTTGCCGTGCTCCAAAGAAATCACTTTGGCCAACTCGTCCAATCTTTCCCAAAGGATAGACTTATAACGATCAAGAATCCGTGCGCGGCGCAACGCAGGTGTTTTGGACCATTTGGGCCACGCTGCTTTTGCAGCCGCAACGGCAATTTCGACTTCCGCAAAGCTTGCTAAGGAAACCTGCCCGCTTACTTCGCCTGTTGAAGGGTTGAATACATTTTTTTGATGCCCGGACGTTCCAGACACGATGGAATTAGAGATAAAATGGCCAATTTTGCTCATGGTAAAACTCCTTTTGAAAGTTATCAAAGACGATAGAGTTTGAATTTTTGAAATTATATGCCACCATTTGAGTAACCGATGTTCAAAATACGGAATAAGATATGAATTGGGATGACGCTAGGCTATTTCTCGCTGTTGGAAGGCATGGGCAGTTTTTGGCTGCGTCCAAATACCTTCAGATCAACCAAGCTACGCTGAGCCGACGCATTTCGGCGTTAGAGAGCTCAGTGGGTAGTAAGCTGCTCATCAGAAGAACGAGCGGGTGTGAACTCACCAACGCGGGCATACAATTGCTCGCTTCGCTTGAACGGGCAGAAAGTGAGATCCTGAATGGTCTGGACGGCATGGGAGGGAGAGATGCAGGTATTAGCGGGACCGTTCGCATTGGCGCACCTGATGGTTTTGGAGTAGGTTTTCTATCTTCACGTTTAGCTGAGCTAGGTGAAGCTCACCCAAACTTAAAAATTGAGCTGGTACCTGTTCCGCGCAGTTTTTCTTTGTCACAGCGAGAAGCCGACATAGCAATAATGGTTGGGCGTCCAGAAAAGGGACGGCTGGTTGTCAGAAAACTCACCGACTATGGTCTTGGGCTTTATGCGGCTGAGGCATATTTAAACCGGATGGGTCGGCCAGCAAGCCGTGCCAATCTGAGCGAGCACCGACTGATTGGGTTTGTGGATGACCTCATTTACGCGCCATCACTGGATTACACACACGAATTCTTGCGCAACTGGCGTTCTGATATCTCAATATCGAGCGCTGCGGGACAATTGGAAGCTGCAAAGGGTGGCGCAGGAATTGCGATTCTGCACGACTATTTAGCACGCGATGTAGTTGGACTTGAAGCGGTATTACCTGAATTCAAAATTCAAAGATCCTACTGGCTGGCCGTTCATGAAAGCCAACGTGATTTGGCGCGGGTGTCGACCGTCGTCCAGTTTCTAATCGATATAGTTGCCAAAGAAAGATCGATGTTCGGTTAACTGTTTAATTCAAATCGCAGCAAGCCGGTTAGATGAGGTAAACGGTTGGTCGGCTACTTGATTGGCGTTAGATAACGGCGATACGTTGTGATGAAGCGCATCTGAACGAGGCCCGCCACAGGTTCTGCAAGTTTGATTTGACAGATGTGATTCCTGATCATTCTACTATGCCACCTCATGCAAACAGAGAAACAGAGCAGAAATGTCGTTTGCTCAAAGCAAGCGGTTACTCGCGCAGTTTTTTGCTGCGCGAGAAATTCGACTTGTCCAGAATTACTGTGTATCAACCTCGATCACCCGGAATGGCTTTTCAACCGCAGCGCAGCTGCCATCTGGCGTCCAGAATTGTCCACCTTGTGCAGATGTTACCCACATTTTACCGCGTGCAGGCACGAACGTTGCTGGAGAATCTAAGCCTTCAGCGATAACTTTTACTTCGCCGCTAGGAAGCGAAATTGATGCTAGTGCTCCAGCACCTGCCTCAACTGCGCCCAAAGTGTTCTCATCAATAAAGCGAAGACCATCTGGAACATTGAGATTGCGACTAAGACTTATTTCCCCAATTGAAGAAAGTGCGCTCTCACCATCCAACGACAGTTTGAACAACTGGCCCGTTGATTGGTTTCCAACATAAAGCGCGTTATCACTCGCCCTGTAATCGATGCCGTTCAATGTCCAAGGTTGGCTTGACAATATACCGCCCATGGCAAGGACTGAAATTGCACCGTCAGCATATTTCATAACTTTGCCGTGGAATGTGTCCGTAGAGAAAATTGCGCCCCGAGAATCCACCGCGATGTCATTACAAAAACCACCACCTGGAAAATCCACTGATGAAAGGGCAACGCCGGATTGAAGGTCAAACACATGAATGCCGGTTCCCCCTTTACCCGTGAAACTATCGTCACCAACTTGAGTGTGCGCAATGCCCGGGTCTGCGGAACAAACAATCAGTCTGTTGCGTTCCTCGTCAGCATACACGCCAAGTGTCGAGACAATTCCATTTGCGTTGTTTGCGAGAAATTGTTCGCCTTGTTTGCTGCCAGCAGGAACACGAAATACTGATCCATGCTGCATGGAACCGACATATAGTGTGCCGTCAGACGTGGCTGTTACGCCTTCAGGAAATGCACATTCGCCAGGTAATATTGCATCGGCGAGAACATTGCCTGAAGCAATACAAAGGCTAAGTGCCAATGGCGCTAGGGTTAGTTTTTTGCTTAAATTCAAAATCTTATCCTCCCCAGGAAGTATGAATTTTTGGGTGAATACGGCGAATTATTCGCCGCGTAAAATCATGTCTGCAGCTTTTTCTGCAATCATGATGACGGGAGCGTTTGTGTTACCAGAAGTGATTGTGGGCATGATTGAAGCATCTGCAATTCTTAGGTTGCTCACTCCATGCACCCGCAACTTTCGGTCTACGACTGCCAAGGTGTCGTCGCCCATTTTTGCTGTACCAACCGGGTGAAAAATTGTTGTACCAATATCACCCGCCGCGCTGATGAGGTCAGCATCGCTTTGGATTTTATTACCCGGTAGAAGTTCATCTGTAATGAATGGTTTCAGTGCCTGTGTTTCAGTAAGCGCACGTGCTTGTCGGATCGCTTTTAGGGCGACAAGTCGGTCATTCTCGGTTGAAAGGTAATTCGGCCGAATAACTGGCGCGTCGCGATAGTCAGGAGACCGAATGTCGATTGAACCGACGCTGGTTGGCCTTAAATTGCACACAGAAACCGTAATGGCCGGAAACTTGTGAAGCGGTTCACCAAACTTGTCCAGGGAAAGCGGCTGCACGTGATATTCGAGATCTGGGAAATCGATTGCCTCTCCAGAACGAGAGAATATTCCGAGCTGACTTGGAGCCATAGATAAGGGCCCGCTGCGCTTGAAAAGGTATTCTGCAGCCATTGAGAGTTTGCCGGTTAAAGAATTGGCTATCTCATTTAACGTCTTGGTATTACGTACTTCAAAAATTGTTCTGAGTTGCAAGTGATCTTGCAGATTTCGCCCCACGCCAGTTAGGCGAATATCGGCATCAATGCCCATTCCTTTGAGCTGGTCAGGATCGCCAATTCCGGAGAGCTGCAATAATTGCGGTGTCGCCACCGCTCCTGAGCATAATATCGCTTCATTCCCAACAATCGCCAAGTGATCTCGGCCAGATTTGTGGTAGGCAATTGACTGAACGCGGCCATCTTTGAGGTTAAGTTTTTTGACTTGTGCCCTCGTTAGTATCTTCAAATTGGGGCGCTGTTTTGCTGGTCCAAGGAACGCTCTGGCAGTGCTCCAACGCAGTCCATTTTTCTGATTTACGGCGAAGTACGACGAGCCGAAATTATTACCGCGATTAAAGTCACCGATTTTGGGTATGTCTAGTTCTTTGGCCCCGTCGCGAACTGCATCAAGGATTGGCCATGACAAACGTTGTTGTTCAACGCGCAGTTCGCCGCCGGTGGCGTGGAACTGGTCAACATCGCCAAAATGATCTTCTGACTTCTTGAAATATGGCAAGACATCATCCCATGCCCAACCCGTATTACCCATTTGGCACCAATGGTCGTAGTCCGCAGACTGTCCGCGAGAGTAAATCATCCCGTTTATGGAAGAGCAGCCGCCTAAGACTTTACCGCGGGGGTATGCTAACGAACGACCATTGAGGCCATCACACGGTTCGGTCGTGAGGCACCAATCCGTCTTAGGATTGTTCATTGTGTAGAGGTAGCCAATTGGTATGTGGATCCACGGGTATGTGTCCCGTCCACCTGCTTCCAATAGTAAGACGCGGTTTGCCGGGTTTTCGCTCAATCTATTCGCGAGAACGCAACCTGCAGAACCTGCACCAACGATCACATAATCCCACTCGACTGTTGCAAGAGTTTCATCTCGTTCAGCTTCGATAAATGTGTGTAGGATTGGTGCAGCTTCGATGCTCATGGACCAACGATCTCGTTTCGGAGTATGCCGATGTTTTCAATTTCGACTTCAACAACATCACCACTCTTCATGAACAATGGCGGCGTACGAGTGAAACCAACTCCACCCGGTGTTCCAGTGGCGATAACATCTCCTGCACCAAGAGGTGAGAATTGCGAAATGTACGAAATTGTTCTCGCGATCGAATGGATCATGAGTCCCGTTGTTGCGCTCTGAACAGATTGTCCGTTTAGACGACAATCGATTTTGAGGTTTTGCGGGTCATCAATCTCGTCATAGGTCACCAGATAGGGCCCAAATGCACCCGTATTTGGAAAGTTCTTGCCCGGCAAAAACTGTGTGGAGTGTACCTGCCAATCCCGGATCGAACCATCATTGTAGCAAGAGTACCCAGCCACGTGTTTTAGGGCGTCGCTTTCAGAAACTTTGTAGGCCGGCCTGCCAATAACAACAGCAAGCTCTGCTTCAAAATCAAATTCGGTCGAACACTCCGGCATCATCATCGGTGAACCGTGCGCGCATTGAGAATCTGAAAATCGGGAGAAGATCGTCGGATAAGCTGTCGGCGCGTGACCGGTTTCGTCCTGATGATCAAGATAGTTTAAGCCAACACAAAAGATCTTATTTGAATATGGAATTGGCGGGAGAAGCCTAACTTCATCCAGACCAAGCGTTGGCGATGCATTTTTTGCGGTTCCACATGTGTCTAAGAAGCTTTCGCTTCCCAGAACATCACGCAACTCGGGATATTGTGTGCTCAACAATTCGCTGAGAACAAATATCGTACCATCGGTTTCAATAGCACCGTACTTGACGGTGTTCTCGTGGAAAAAACTCAATAATTTCATGATCTTATTTCGCTATCGGACCTGAACGGTCATTTCGATTTCGATTGGGGCATTAAATGTTAATTGATCTTGGTAGAGCGCTGCTCGGCCATGTTTGCCAGCCTCTTCACCAAACACTTCAACCATCAAATCTGATGAGCCATCAAGCACTTTTGGAGCGTCTGTGAAGCCTGGCGCGGCGTTGATGTAGCCGATCATTTTGACTATTCGGACGATTTGGTCCAAGTCGCCAATGACTTCCTTCATCATGGAAAGGTGGTTGATGCCTGTGTAGCGTGCAGATTTATAACCCTCTTCAAGAGGAATTGTGCCGAGTTGACCGACGTAAGGCAAAACGTCGTTGTCGTTTTCATCAACAATTGTGCCAATGGTGCCTGAAACATAAAGAATATTGTCTACTTGAACACCGCAAAGGTAGTTGCCTACAGCCTTTGGTGGACGCGGTAGTATAATTCCCAATTCTTCAAGACGCTTTTCAATTTTGCCCATTTTTCTTTCCTCTATTTAAGTTATGTCGAATGTAATTGTTTTTATTTGAGTGACTTGGTTCAGCATCTCTGTGCCACCAATTCGACCGACGCCACTGTGTTTACCCGCGGCACCGCCGAACGGAATTTGCAGCTCCCAATAACAAGTGGGGCTGTTGATATTGACGAGACCTGCTTGCAGGTTCTCGCCAAACTGGAATGCCTTTGCCATGTCTTTGGTATAAACAGCCATGGCTAAGCCTTGATTTGATTGATTTGCTAGGCTCAACATTTGCGATTCATCTTCACAACGAACGACCGGTGCAACGGGTCCAAATGTTTCTGAGGTATTTGCCAATGCTGAGTGCGAGACGTTTGCGAGCACAGTTGGTTGATAAAAGAGGTTGGTGCCACCGGCGACATTTTCTCTTCTTCCGCCGAAAGCTATTTCTGCGCCTGATTTTGTTGCATCAGCAATATGTTCGTCGACTCGGTTCGCCACGGTTGAGTCGTGGAGCGACCCCATTGTGGTGTCTGGAAGGGATGGGAGACCAACGCGCAGTTTGGAGGCTTCAGCTGCAATCAACTCAACAAGTTTGTCGTGAGTCTTTTTTGTCGCCAAAATGCGACCAGATGCAGCGCAAACTTGACCGGCGTTAAAGAAGCTTCCAAACGCTGCCGCTGCTGCTGCTTTTTCAAGATCAGCATCGTCAAGAACGATCAGCGGACCGTTGCCGCCAAGTTCGAGCACCATGGGTTTGCCAGCGCCTTGGCGTGCAACGATGTTACCAGTCGTTGGACTTCCTGTTAGTCCAACGGCGTGAACACCTGTGTTTGTCACCACTTCGTCGCCAACTTGGGCGCCTTCACCGATGACCAAATTAATTGCGCCGTCTGGAAACCCTGCAGCGACAATGCACTCCATAAGTGTTGCTGCGCATAGCGCCGTGGAAGGTGAAGGTACCCAGACGACGCCATTCCCGGCAGCAAGGCAAGGAGCCAAGTATTCCACCGGTATGTTGATCGGAAAATTCCAAGGCGTGATGACCCCGAAAACCCCAATTGGTTGTCGAAAACTTATGACACGTTTGCCCTGTGTTTCTGCGGGGATGACACGTCCATCATGCCATTTGACTTGTTCGCCAGCTTGCCTGAAGCCAGCAATTGCCGCATCAATTTCGGAATAGGCCTCGCTCATAAGCGGCTTGCCTTGTTCGTCAGATAAAACCTTGGCCAAATTGTCACGGCGTTTGAGCATTTCGTCGGCTACCGAAAAACAAAGTGCCGCGCGCTCCCAATTTGTCATTTTTGCCAATTCTTTGTTGCCGCGTGTAGCAGCAAAAATCGCCGATTGTGCATCCTCACGATCAGCCAAGCCAACCGTGGCAAGCGTCTCTCCAGTGGCTGGGTTTTTCGTTTCGTAGGTTTTCCCCGACTTGGGCGATATCCACTGGCTGCCGATATAGGACTTGATATTTTGGTTATCTGGCATGTCGTTGCTCTTTTCTTGTGCCTAAGAATATCTCTTGGCCGCCAGCAATTAAGCCCGCGGGACGCAGCATATTGTTGCTCACGAGAACGGCCCCTGTAGCGTCGACAAGTTCTGCTTTTTCATTTGACGGCTTCAAGATCGAAATATTTGCAGGGTCGCCAATTCGAATACGACCCAGTTCAGGGCGCTTGATGATGTGACAAGGTTTCTTGGTCGCCGCCTCTAGGGCGTCTTCAGTACTCATTCCAAGCGCGATGAGCTTGTTGATGGTCGTCAGAAGATCGTAGGCAGGACCATTGACTGATATGCAGTGGATATCTGAACTGATTACATCTGGAGCCATGCCATCGGCTAATGCCTTTGCACAAACATCAAACGAAAACCCACCCATGCCGTGACCAATGTCGAACACCACACCCCGCTCTTTGGCCCGATGTGCGGCATCAATGACTTTGTTGTCGTCAATTATTGAGTTTGGATCGGGTCGGCAACAATGCGTAATAATATCACCGGGACGAAGTCTATTAAGCGTGTATTCAATGTCGGGTGGTGAAAAATCCACGTGACACATTACAGGAAGACCGAGCTCTTCTGCCCAATCAAGGGCCATGTTTAGAGCTTTTTCGCCATTCTCACCCGCGGCAAGTTTGCCCGCCCTTACTTTGAGGCCGACAATGGTGTCTTTGTGCCTTGATACCGCTTTGACACATGCGTCTTTAGAAAGAAGCCGCATGTCTTCTGCTTCGCCAACCATGACGTCTTTGCTAAAGCCGAAAATGCCAGGGAAAGATACGTTTAAGAATGCGAAGATATTGAGCGGCGACGGCTTTTTAATGAATTCTTCAAAACCCAATACATTGCCCGCTCCAGACGATCCTGCGTCCACAAAAGTGCCGACTGCAGATTGAATGGCGTGGTCTTCACTTCTAACGCTAAGTGCTGTGGCACCCCAATATATATGTGTGTGTAGATCGGTAAGGGCAGGCGTTACCAAATACCCCTTGGCGTCAAATAGTTGATCACCGTCTAGTTCATTTCCTATAGCCGCGATCCGGCCGTCCATTATCAATATGTCTGTGCATACGGGTGCGGTTTCATCGTACGTGAATACGGTCCCGTTTTTTATTATTCCAGAGGTCAGCATAATCTCCTGATCCTTTTTATTCGCCGAACTGTTATCGATGAATTCTCTAATTGACAGACTAGTCAGTTAACTAGTATGAACTGAGTAGTCGGTCAATAGAAAATGTGCAATAGTTTGCTTCATCATCTAGTTGCCGACCAACATTATCGGAGGAACAACATGCAAAACAAGATTTTAAAAGGAATAACGGTAGCCGCATTGGGCGTCGCGATGATCGGCTCTGTTAGTGTGGCAGCTCTTGCCAAGGACACGGTACGTGTTCGCTTTGCGGAATATAGCTCAAATACTTCTGAGCATTTCGCTGGTGTTGCGGCTAGATTCAATGCAAGTCAAAACGACATTGAAGTTGTTGTTGAGACTTTGCCTTGGCCTGAAATGCAGCAACAGCTGATCACCGATATTTCTGCGGGTACTGCCCCAGATATTTCACATATGGCAACACGTTGGATGGCAGGCTTTGCTAAAGATGGTGCTTTGGCACCAATCGAAGGCTTGATGAGTGACGCGTTTACAGCGAGCTTTGTGCCGACCTATCTGGACTTGCAAAAGCAAGATGGTCACACATGGGGGCTGCCAATTGCAGCTTCTGCACGAGGAATGTTCTACAACAAAGACCTTTTTGCTAAAGCTGGAATTACTGACATCCCAACCACATGGGACGAAACATTAGCTGCTGCTGAAAAGATCAATGCGCTTAGTGACGACATCTATGGGTTTGGACTTCAGGGCAACGACTTGGACACTGAAGGATATTGGTTCTATAGCCTTTGGACACACGGCGGAGACATCTTCGACGGAAATGGCAAAAGTGGTTTAGCAAGTGAAGCTGCAATCGCTGCGACAAACAACTATATCCGTTTCATCGAAGCTGGCGTAACACAGCCGGGCGTTGCTGGCTCGAGCCGTGAAGACTTGCAGAATCTTTTCTCTGCTGGAAAACTTGGTATCGTACTTTCCGGACCATGGTTGAATGCCCAACTTGCAGACGAAGCACCTGAACTGCCTTATGGCATTGCTGCAATTCCTATGAAAACAAATGCTGCAACATATGGTGTGACGGACACGATCTCAGTCTTGGCAAATTCAAAGGTAAAAGAATCTGCCGTCAAATTCCTTGAGTACATGTTCAACGACGAAAACCGTCTAGAATTCGGCAAGCTTGAGGGTTTTGTGCCTGTGCTGAATTCAATGGCTGCTGAGCCGTACTTCACACAAGATCCTAACATGGCTGTTTTCTTGGAAATGGGCCCTGTTGCGAGATTTGCTCCACTTGTTCCTCATTGGGAAGAAATGGCTGATGCGCTTAAGACTTCCCTGTCAAAAGCGTATTCAGGTGACCTAGATGCTGCAACAGCACTCCAGTCTGCTGCAGATAAGATGAATGAACTGCTCAACGAATAGTAGGCACTTCATCTACACTCCCTAGGCGGCACGCAATTTGGTAAACGTCGCGTGTCGCCAATCAATTAACAAGAATGGCAATTTCAATTTGCCGCGGACGGACATGATATGATGACAACCACCGCCACAAATTCGTTGACTTTTGAAAAGCGGCCCAGGCCACAACTGAATGCTTTTCTGCTTATCTTACCTAGCATACTGCTTTCGGGATTTGTTATTGGATACCCAATTTTTGATGTGCTGCGCATGTCAATTTCTAAAGTGAACCGTTTCGGGATTGTGCAAGGGTTTGCGGGCTGGGGAAACTTTGCAAAAGCATTTACGGATCCAATTTTCCTTCAAGCGACCTACCAGACTGGATTATGGACGCTGGCTGTCGTTGGCGGTACTATATTGATCTCCATCCCAATTGCACTTTTATTGAACGAAAATTTCCACGGCAGAATTGTTGCTCGCACAGTAATTTTGCTGCCTTGGGCGGTTTCGCTTGCGATGACAGCAGTTGTATGGAGATTTGTCGTCAATGGTGACTTTGGCATGCTCAACCACACATTGAGCTCTTTGGGCCTCATGGAAAGAAACTTCCCGTGGCTCGCTTACCAAAGCACGGCCTTCGGCATAGAAGTATTTGTTGGCATTCTCGTATCGATGCCGTTTACAGTTACAATCTTATTGGGCGGTCTTTCAGCCATTCCAGATCCTCTTTACGACGCCGCTCAAATGGATGGCGCGACAGGCTGGCAACGCTTTACAAACATTACTATGCCTTTGTTGCAGCCCTTTTTGAAGATCGCAGTCGTACTCAACGTGATTTATGTCTTCAATTCGTTTCCAATTATCTGGATCATGACCGGTGGCGGCCCAGCAAATGGAACTGACATCCTGATCACATATGTATACAAACAGGCTTTTGCCTTCGGCAGGATTGGCAATGCAGCAGCTGCATCTGTGATGATGTTTTTGTTATTGCTCGTATTCTCAATCATCTATCTCTATTTGGCGCGTGATCGCCAGGAGAACGTATAATGTCAGTTTCCATTCGTCGTTCTCTTGGAATTTGGGTGCTGATGTCACCAATTATGCTGGCAATCCTATTCCCCTTCGCCACAATGATTTCCACTGCGCTCAAGCGCAAAGACGAAATCTTCACCTTTTCCCCCAAATGGATGCCAAACGAATTCTATCTTGGCAACTTTGCTGAACTCATTTTTGAACGTGGCTTTGGTCGTGCAATCGGAAATTCGATTTACATCAGCGTTGGTGCGACAATTTTGTCGTTGGCGGTTGCGCTGCCTGCTGCCTATGCTTTGGCCCGCATGCCTTTGCGCGGCAAATCAACCTATCGCACCTTCTTGCTCATCACACAGATGATTTCGCCGATTGTATTGATTTTGGGGCTATTCCGCATGTTCGCTGCGTTTGGCATGATCAACAATCTAAATGCTTTGGTTATTGGCCATAGCGCGTTCTACATGGCGTTCGCCGTGTGGATGTTGCAAAGCTATTTTGACACCATTCCTAAAGACCTCGAAGAAGCGGCGTGGCTTGACGGCGCTAGCAGGTTCAAAGCGTTCATCATGGTGTTCTTGCCATTGTGCGCTCCCGGACTTGCCGTAACTGCGCTCTTTACGTTCGTAAACTCTTGGAACGAGTATGCGATGTCTCTGACGATGCTCAGAGAAAGTTCCATGCAAACAGCCCCCGTTCAAATCGCTTTCTTGACCGGCACGCTTTACGAAATCGAGTGGCATTTGATCATGGCAGCAACCCTGCTCACGGTCGCACCAGTGGCAATCATCTTCGCATCAATTCAGAATTACCTAATTCGTGGCTTGGCCATGGGTAGCGTGAAATAACAGGAATTATTATGGCTTCCATTGAACTCAACAATATTTGCAAAAGCTACGGCACCACCCAGGTGTTGCGTAACATCAATATCTCCATCGCAAATAAAGAATTCCTTGTGCTGGTTGGGCCGTCTGGATGTGGCAAGTCAACACTGCTGCGCATGATTGCCGGACTTGAAAGCATTACTGGAGGAAATGTTTTGGTGGACGAAACAGATGTCACCCATAAAGGCCCTCAGGATCGCGATTTGGCCATGGTGTTTCAAAGTTACGCGTTGTATCCACATATGACGACGCACCAAAACATTGCGTTCCCGCTTAAACTTAGAAAACTATCAAAGAGTGAAATTGATGGTAAAGTGAAAGAGGCAGCTGATATATTGCAGCTCACCGACTATTTGGATCGATTCCCAAAAAACCTTTCTGGAGGTCAACGGCAACGTGTGGCTATGGGGCGTGCGATCGTACGTTCACCAAGAGCATTTTTGTTTGATGAGCCGTTAAGCAATCTGGATGCAAAATTGCGGACGCGTATGCGTGCCGAAATCAAGGGGTTGCACAAACAACTAGATGCAACTTCGGTCTATGTAACCCACGACCAGATTGAAGCAATGACAATGGCTGATAGAATTGTTGTTATGAATCATGGCAATATCGAGCAAATTGGCACACCGCTTGATTTGTTCGATGCTCCAGCAAATATTTTCGTTGCGTCGTTTTTGGGCGCACCAACGATGAATTTGTTCAAGGCAAAGATTGTCGAAGCGGATGATGTCAAACTGCGCGTTGACCCAACCGACGGTTGTGTTTTAGTTCCGGGTACAAAGTTGGACAACTGCCAAGTTGGTCAGAAGATATGGGTTGGCATTCGCCCGCAGCATATTACCCTTGGCGGGAATGACAAACGTCCATCCTTTGAATTTGAGGGCAAAACCATTGTTGCTGAGCAAACTGGATGTGAGACCAATTTGGTTGTGCAAATGGATGGCTTAGGTGACTGGACAATTCAGTCACGCAGCCGCGCTGCAATCGGTGCAGACGAAAACGTAACTTTCCGCATGCCTATCGAAGATTTACATCTGTTTGATGAAACAGGTACTGTGCGACTTACATGAGGGACCATTAAAAATGACCGCAAAAAAACGGCAAACGAGAGATCCGGTTCGTACAGGAAAACTCATATTGGGTGCAGCACGAGAAGAATTCGCGAAGGCGGGATTTGAAGGCGCTCGGGTAGATAAGATTGCAGAGCGGTTCGGGTTGAGCAAGGGCTTAATATACCACTATTACGGCTCCAAAGATGAGCTCTTTATTGCGGTTTTAGAGGATATCTATCAAGAACTACGTCAGGAAAACGAGCGCTTAATCTTGGATGATTTTGAGCCAATTGCTGGCGTAAAGGAGTTGATTTCGCACACGTTTAACTATTTTGCGGAGCATCCTGAATTTATCGTCCTTGTGCACTCAGAAAACATTATGGGCGCGACGCACCTTCAAAAATCAACCGAAATCAACAATCTGTTTGAACCGCTTTCAAAAAAGCTTGAAGAACTATTGTTGCGTGGTGCGAAACAAGGCGTGTTCCGCAAAAATGTCGACACCAAGCAACTTTACATTTCAATCGTTGCCTTAGGATATTTCTTCCTATCAAACCGACATTCTTTGGGGGTTGTATTCAATATGGATTTGTTCGCCGATGACTCACTGTCTGTTCGGCTGCGTCATGCCGAGGATGTTATTTTAGGGTTCCTCTGCAATAGGGACGCGAATGTCTAATTTGAATGGACAAATCTTCGCTCATTTGCAACCAACCAATCGGTGCGTCGCAGATGAAATTGATACGCCCGAAATTATAATTGACCTTGATGTTGTTGAAAACAACATTTTGCGAGCTCAAAAGCTCATTTCAGAACGTGGAATGGTGGCACGACCACACATAAAAACGCACAAGATTCCTACTTTTGCACGTGCCCAACTTAAGGCGGGCGCCATCGGCATTACCTGCCAAAAGCTATCCGAAGCAGAAGTTATGGCTGACGCTGGCTGTTCCGACATTCTGATTAGCTACAATATCGTTGGCGACAAGAAACTGGCCCGTCTACGCGAACTTGCCGCGCGCGTTAAGCTTACGGTTGTTGCTGACCATGTCAAAATTGTTCAGGGTCTAGACCGTGCTATGACAAACGGTGCTTCACTTGGCGTGTCAGTCGAATTTAATACTGGGATGGGCCGAGCGGGTGTCGATAGTCCGAGTAACGCGTTGAGCGTTGCACGGGCAATATGCAACGCCAAGAATTTGAATTTTACTGGACTGATGGCATATCCTGCAGCGGGAAGTGGCAATAGGACGCTTGATGTGCTTTCAAAAACGGCCCTCTTCCTCGACGAGAATGGTATCCACTGCGACGTTGTGTCCACCGGCGGTACACCAGACCTATTTCGGCTTGGAGCAGTGCCGTCTCACGTAAATGAGTATCGTGCTGGCAGCTATATTTATAATGATCGATCTCTTATTGTAGCAGGTGCTGCTGACGTAAAAGATTGCGCTCTGCGGATAGCAACAACCGTAATTAGTCGCCAGGGAAGCCGTGCTATGATTGATGCAGGTTCGAAGGCACTGAGTTCAGATCTGTTTGGACTTGAAGGCTTTGGAATGGTCATCGGCCGACCAGAAATTACAATTGAAGGTCTATCCGAAGAACACGGGCATCTAAAACTGACCTCTGCAGAAACCCCACTGGCAATTGGTGAAGTCTTACACATTGTTCCCAATCATGCATGCGTGGTCAGTAATTTGTTTGACGAAATCGTTGTTCATCGCGGGTTGAAATTTGTTTGTCGGCTGCCCGTAGCGGCGCGTGGCTGCGTCAAATAGATTTCTGAATGAACACGACGGCTTGAGCTTGGAAGGCTGATTCAACTTCCGAAGTAAATTGGGCGACATCATCAAGAGCACCACTTTATGATGGCGAATGGACTAGGCACGCATAAGCGTAGAAGGAAGAAGTATCCGCGGTCGTTTGGGCTTTTAAGATCCCGGCGAATTGTGAAATTCATTGAGCATTGAAGTTGCCAAAGGCCGGTAATCAGACCGGCCCATAGCTTACCTAGATTTCGACACCTTCGGATATTGAAAGTGCATCTTCCAGATCAACTCCAAGATAGCGCACAGTGCTATCCATTTTTTTGTGGCCCAAAAAGGAGTTGGACGGCCCTCAGATTTCCTGTCTTCTTGTAGATTTGCGCTAC
>Ga0189291_100137_pt1 | contig 68741 bp, 56 predicted proteins | sample UW1redminimetaG_FD_130331 | JGI IMG/M metagenome (GOLD analysis project Ga0189291, IMG submission 130331) | Marine microbial communities from the Costa Rica Dome - UW179B-red mini metaG | ecosystem: Environmental > Aquatic > Marine > Oceanic > Photic zone | place: Costa Rica: the Eastern Pacific...
AGACTTGTTCGCCGGTTCATTGGCTTGCCAGGGGTTGGGCTTCTGATCCAAACCAGCGTTTGGAGAGACACGCATTTTGGCCCCATGGTCACGACCAAAGGAATCCAGATCCGCCTGGACGAACGTGTTGCTATCGGCTTGCTTAACGCGATAGCTCAGAACACCAAATGCGTATTGCGGGCCACCGTTGTCCAGCTTGTACTTGGTCTTGGTGTCGCCTTCTTCACGCGGGAGCGCGTGACGCTGAGCGGTTTCACTGACCCAATCTTCAATCAGTGAGCGATCGTTGTAGTTCGGAACGTCTTCACCATCCACTTTCTGCATGGATTTACCGTCCCATTTCAGGCCGATCGCATTCAGAGCGAAACCAGTCACGAATTCACACTGACCAGTTTGGCCGGCATCCTTGGCTTGCTGATGGGAAGGGAAGTACGAGTTGGCCAACTTGGAACGCTCTTTGGCGGTCTCGATGATTTCTTCCTTGGTCAGCGGTACCGGTGTATCGCCGTCCATACGGAAATTGGGCAGCCGAATTTCGTCGGCTTGCAGTTGACCCGCCATACGGACAACCAACATTGGCTGGGCACCCTTGGGTGTCATATCAACAGCCTTACTAAGCGCGGCATCCACTTCGCTTTCAAAGGTGTCCGCACCGAAATTGACTTGGGTGACGTCAGCATCATCTGGGACAACCATGACATCGGCACGATGGAACAAGCGGCCACCCCGTTCAAAAATGGTCAACTCGCCACTGGCTTCCTTCTTCGGATACAGCTTGGTCCACCCTTTCATAATGGACACATCGTACTTGTCCTGGTTACCGCCCACCTTTGGACCACCGTCGCGGGTAATCCGGTGCATGTGGGAAGCCACATAAGCGCCACTGCCATCCACGCGGTATTGGGACAACCGGATCATTCCGCCTTCCGTAACGTGCATCAGGGCCGTCGGATTCGCGAATTCTTTCACCCCGTTGGTGTTTTCATTGGCGTGCTTGATTTCAACGCGCTTGGGAACCCCGTTTGCGTCGGTTTCAAACAGATCCGTACCGATGATCTTGTTGTTCTTCGGATTGTCTTTATCAAGCTCGTACTTCTCCAGCTTGATAACGGTGGTTTTCGCTATGTTGCGTTCGCGACTGATCTTCTTGGCCGTGGCCAGTGGGTTGAAACTCATAAGGACTTCCTCTTGTTCGTTTGGGCGTTGCATGTGTTGCCTACACTATACTGTGCGATAATGGCCAGCAATCGAATCGCGAGGTAACCCAAATAGGGTCCGGGTCACTTGTGACCCACCGTTTTAAACTGGGTATCCATTAAATCGTTGATTCATTTGGATTTCCTTTTTTATTGGGGTTTCCAAATCCTGACAAGATAAGGATTCCCATGTGTCCTTTCCGACACACCACTGGGGTCGACCAGGATGAGGGGCGGGCACTTAGTATGGACAACGTACAATATTAGGGTGATTTATGACGCACAATCAGCTTGACCAAGATATCGACAACGATGGGGCCGCCAATCGCGAGGCCAATTCGACCTCCCCTTTCGGAGCCAGGCTGGACTTTGCGATGAGCTACGCCCGGAAGAACGGGCGAATGCTGCGAGAGCAGTTGTATAAGGATCACGGGATTACCCTCACCCGCAGCACGCTCTCAAAGCTGTTGCGGGGGCGGATCAAATCGTCCAAGCACACCATGGAGATTGCCGAGGTTCTGGGTGTGAACCCCAAGTGGCTGCAGACCGGCCGGGAAACGATGACCGACATTACGGGTCGACTGTCCTCGAAAGAGCGGGGTATGAACGATGTGAAGCGGATTGCCCGCCAATATCTGATTCCCCAGAACCGGGCCGACATCGTGCGATTGCACGACAAGCTCATAACCGCCGCCGCTAAAAACCAACTGTCTCACCACGACGTGGGCCTACTCGACCACGTGCTGTCCCGGGCACTCATTGATGAAGAAGAAGTTTATTCGCTCATGAAACCAGCGCAGGGGCGCTGACGTATAATGCTTCTTGGTATCGCATCGTCTGTACGATGCGATTAAACTGACTCGGCCCTGGCCTCGCCGTTTCGGTTCAATCCAAGAGGAGGTGGTTATTTCGGCTTACAGCAACAAGCAGCTTGTCATCTGCACCGGTGGTCTGCCTGCTTCCGGCACCACGCTGGTGGCCAGCCTACTGTCGCAGTCCGTGTTCGCCGGCGCCACGCGCATCCGAGTGCACACCGGTATCGAGGAAGGCGCTGCGAGGGACGAGCTGGATCTTCGTCGGGCAGAGTCGCTGCCGCATACCCTTTTTGAACCTCAATACGTGTTCAACTGGTCCAATCATGTCGATCGGGGTCGCCTACACGACCTGGTAAACTTCGCGCGGGACGATTCCCGCTTCCTGCTCGACCTCTCATCTGGCGCAGCCCACATCAAGGAGCAGCCTTTATCTCGGTTGCTACGAAGCTGGCCCTTCCTCTCCGATTTTCAGGTCGACCTGGTGCTGATCATGAAACCGGATGCGGCCAGCGTGTACCGATCTCGATCGAGCATCGCAGCCTATTGCTCCCCTCGGGCATCCAACATTCGCGTGACGGCCGTGTTTAATGCCGCGGCTGGCGGGCGCAGTACCAACGAATCTGACTGGGAGCGGACCTGGTACAACTGGTCAGAGCGGGGGGCACTCGTTAAACATCGCCGATTGCGCGAAGTCCGAATGCCGGCGCTAAGCGCGCAGATGCTGGCGGTGTATCGGGATTCTGTTTTGCACCATCAATCCAGGTTTCTGGAAGCGGGTGTCACCTCGATGGATGCGCGCCGGTGGCAGCGCGCCCTCGGCGATATCAAGCAGTCTTTTTCCTTTCTATCTCACCCATTGGCGGCCATCGATCGGACATAAAAAAACGCCGCTCCACAACCGGTGGGCGGCGTTCTCGATCTTCGCGTAGCGGGTGTTAGTGCATGCCCGGCGCCATGTCTTCGTCTTCATCGTCCATGCTCATATCGTTCATCGCTTCCAGTTCGGCGGCAGCGCTGAGCAGGGCACCTTGGAAATTCTTGCTGGCGGACTGATTCAACGCCGCCATTGTATCTTCGGCATTCAACCGAATATCTTCAACACCCATGCCTTTCAGGCGATCGATCAGGGCGTCGCTCAGGCTCAGTTCTTCACATCGAGTGAACGTTTGGTCTGGACCAAGCTCGATTGGGCCAGCAACACTGCCAGCCAAATAAACTTCATTTTTGCCGTTACCTTCCTGCATCCAGGAACTCACAACATTCAGAAACGCTTCTTCTTGCTTGTTCAGTGTTTCCATAACCTTTACTCCGATTGCGGGCTCCGCAAGTACAAACTGTAATCAATTATATGACGCATGTTCCGGATTGCATAGGGCAATGATTGCATCCGTGGACTTTTTGAAAACCCGCGCCGGCACTTCATAGTTGCGGATCTTCCGCCCTTCGGCACTCAGGTCATCGTAGAGACTTGGGAGCCTGGTAATGCTCACCTTGCCTTCCTTGCTGATTGAGGTGGCCACGAAATCGCGAATTCTCTCATTCGCACTGAAGGCCACTTCAAACATGCTCTCATCGTCGTTCATTAGCGCGATCAGGAACATTGGATCATCGTCTGATTCTTTGATGCCGTGCTGGACCAGCATTACTTGCTTAGGTTCCAGATCGGCATAGGGCCATTCAATCACCCCAAAGCACAAATCAGAGATTTTCCCTTCTGCGTCTGTCGTTGCGCGAACCAACGCTTCAACCATCACCGTCATATTTACCTCACACGGTATACTCGAAACCAAACATTATGGATCTAGTATACCCCAGTCTGACTCTGTGCGTGGCTATCCATCACAAACTCAACGTCAGACGTGTAGTGAACGGCTGGAATCACATGGACGCGATTCGTGTACTCGAGTGAATCAGGGCAGATCACTTGCTCGGAAACCTCGATCACCCCATTCACACGTATGAACTCGGCAATTTGTTCCAACAATTCTCGTTTGCCCACCGAATCATTGGCCGCCTCGCTACCCATCTGGCAATTCATAACAACTTCATCGCCGTCAATGCCCAGGTTCACGACGTTACCCAGCCAGTAGGGGCCACAGTTGTCCATTACGATCGCGTCAACGCTCTCAGGAAGCGTCTGCCCGAAGAGGGGGCTGGGCGCGAAATAACGGACGTTGGTGATCTCATTCGCTTCATTGCGCGTGACACCAAAAGTACTTAAATCAACGAGTCGAGCCATTTCTGATTCCGTTTTTATCAAGGTTTGCGTTGTGCTTCTCTCGTGACTACTGCTCAAATCTGAACCGAGGGTGCAATTTTTGAGCTTATTTTCTATCTCATCTGTGTAGCTATGAGAGACGTTTACAATTCGTTAATGCGGACAATACTGAGAAATAATTCACAGTTCATCAAGTAGAGTTTGTAACAGATCGTTCGTTTTGTGTTCAGTCACTTCAAATTCGTCTAACTCCGCGAGACGATTTTCAATCTCAGATTTCACGCTGCCGCCCGGGTATTTTTTCCCGAGCCTGCGCAGAGCCTCGTTTGGCGGATATTTTTCAAAGGCGTCTGAGCGAAACGCTCTATCTATTGATTCTGTTGCAATAAGCCAAAGGTACATCGGCCCATCGGTTAAATAAACGTGGTGAGCCTGGGAGCCGTCTTTGGTTTTGAAGATCACGAACGCCTCGGCGCCTTTCCTTGACGGTGGGCGAATCCGGCGAATGATGTCCATCTGTGATTGCGTCAGATCGAAGCGGGACCGGACTTCCTCGGCCTCGTCCTTCGTCATGTTGCCGGCACCCAGGATAATAATGGTGCTCGCCAATCGAATTGACTGATCTGTGTGATGCTCAAATAGCTGTGAAGCAACTTGAATATCCACCTTGTTTTTCCGACCTTCCGCAATCAGGCCGTCCACCTGCGCCTGAGCGCTGGGGATCTTTGCGAATCGCTGACGCTCATCCATGGAGAATCGCTTATCGCTGGTCTTCAAGCTGCGAATCCTAGCCCCATGGTAGTTCTTGTACCTTGATGGCACCTGCGGCAAGGAGTCCTCGTGGAAGAAAAAGTCCTTGGTGAGAATGTTGTAGCCAATGAAGAATGCGATTGAGGCCCGCCACATTGCACGATCGGTTTGTTCGCGCGGTACCAGTTCTTCCATGTCCAAACTGATGACACGAGACTCACCGAGCTCGAACTTGGTTTCCCCGTTGATCATCGGGAACAGCTCGACCGCCTCGCGAATTGACCGGGAGAACATATCGAGCAAGTTGACCCCACCAACACTGTCTGGGTAATCGCTTTGCATCCCTTCGGAAGCAATAACGCCGATCAGGTCCTGCAGAATCGGCATTGCTTTCCGGTGCGCGATCAGTGCGGCTCGGATCTCGCCAGCATCAAACAGCGCGTCACGGATCTCGTGCCACGTTGTCCGATCGTCGTATTCAATTCCATGCAGGTCGACTTTTTCCGTGACGAACGCATTGGCCAGGTTAGAGAATGGCCGCGCACGGTCGCCGCCGTTTTTCGGCGCCGCAAACCGATCATAGAGCTGGGTCACCGCTGCGTTTATCATCCCGGGTAACATCTTCTCTACGGCCGGGTTGCCCTGCATCGAATAGCAGACCGTCGCGATAAGGTTGCCGATGTATTCCAGTTGGTTGTACATCGGTGCCTCACACCCAAGTGGCGTATCGAAAGGGTTGATCTGATAATTCTCGTTATTCTGCAGACGGATGTACTTGGCAATGTTTTCTTGCCCTTTCGGCGCTGTCATCTGCACCAGGTCGACAATCGAGCGCGAGCTTGGCCCAATATCCAGACACCTGAGCATCGGCATTTCTGCGTTACTTGAGGGGTTCAGCAGGTAATACAGGTTGAGCGTGTTTAGTGCGGTAGATTTACCGTAACCCATTGGGCCAACCAGCATCGTCGCCCAGGCCGCTTGAAGCGGAGACCCTTGCTGGTAATGGAGGAACCGGCCTTCGGCGTTCCGGAACAGAACGTTCCCGTTGTGCTGCTCCCAGCTCGTGGTTGGTCTGAACAGAGGTGACATCCCGATCGCATCTGGCAGTGGTGGTGCCATGATGGTTCCCAGCGGCTTGTTGAATAATCCAGCTTGAGTGGCGAACGCCGCTTCGATTGGAGCCGCGAACGCATCCGTGGTTTGGCATCCGCCCCACGCCTGCAGGGCCCGGTTGAGCTTCGTCGCTCGGTCGTTGATTTCTTTCAGGTCATACGTGACGCCATTTTTCTGGCTGTAGACCGGTTTCGCATCCGCCCACGTGCAGGCCGTGATATACATTGCGGGTACCACGCCGTTCGATGTTTCCTCATAACTTGTAAGGGCGTTATGCGCGTCCTTCACTTGCCGGTTCGCCGACGACATCCAGGGGAAGGTTTTCGCCAGCATGGTGTTCATGTAATCGACGCCGGCGCCGTTCGCCTTTAGGCTGAAGGAGATCCGGAAGGGGAGGCGCATGTTTGACGCTTGGATGATCAAGCGATCAAAGGTTTCCGGTTCGGTTGGCCCCATGGAGACCCCGAGCCCGTAATGAATTCGGTTTCCAAGCACTGCGTATTTTAAGCCAAGCGTTGTTGGAATCTCGCCCATCAACTGTTCGCCAAACGGCGGCGGCATCATGTGATCTGCGTTGCGGTAATCGCGACGCCGCGGCTTCTCCGGAACACGCATTTCTTTGAGGAAGTCATCACTAATCCTCGGCTCCCACTTCAAAGATGAGCCGGGTTGTGTAATCTGCTTTGCCTTTTTGAGATATTTCCGGACGCTGACGGTTTCGGTCAGCAAGTTCGCATCCTTGATGCTCGTCAGGTGTCTCAGGTCGTCGGCAAATGAACTCACCATATTGCTGTGGCGAACACGAAGCTGCGGGAAGGCTGCGTCGTTCAGCAGGGCTTCGGCAGTCTCCGGCCATGTTCTCATGGCATCGGTGCGCTCTTTGATCTGGCCCTTCATTTCGTTGGGCGCAATCGCAGACGGGTAGGTATACAGAGCGAGGTAACAGTTTTCTACCTGGCACCACTCGGACATGACTTCGGCTTTTTCGTCCATGATCTCATCCATGAACACACCCATGCCCAGCTTTCGGGCGGTCAGCCGGGTACCGTGAAGCGCCCGCATAGCGTAGTCGTAGGCTGCATCTGGGTCGAACTCGAAAGACTGCGTAAAGCTGTGCGCGCCTTTGGACAACAGACTTTTCCCTGCGATTTCGGACAACTCAAAAATCAGCTCGCGGAGTTCTTCGCCTTGCAGTGTCGATGTCAGCCCCTTGACCCGCATGATGCTCATCATGGTTCCGTCGCGCAGAACAAAGGTGTGCTCGTCATCCGTTGTTGCCGGGTCGATGAACATCCGGGGGTTCGTTCTCCAGATGGCTTCGTGCCCATAGGAGAGTATGGAGTCCAGGTTATCAACGATACGGTCTATAAAGCGCATTCACTTTCCCTTAATTACTTTGGGGCGCACCAAAGGCGGCCATAAACGTGTCGAGCGTGCTCCCGATTTCGAGAAGCGTGTAACTGGCAAGGTGAGCCAGATCCTCAAACGTCTCGTCTGGGAACTCGAGCTTGATGCTTTTGAATGTTCCATCGTGGGTCAGCGTGAAGCTCATGTACTCGGATGCCAGGCCGAGCTCAACGACAGATCGACTCTCCGCAACTGTCTGCAACTCTTCATCACTCAGATCTTCGTTGTTGATGCTGATGGTCGCTTTGGGCTCATGCGGGTCCGATATCCTTGCTTTCACACCCATCTGAATATCATCCGGCAGTGGCTCTCTGTTGAGCATCCAGTCGCTCAACCACCTGCTAAGATCCACTTCCTCAAAAAGAGGCGCCATTCCCAAATGAATGCCCGCTCGGCGCAACAGTTCAATCGCAGCATCAGCGGTACCCTGCGAGCCGGCGCCTACCCATAGGCGACTCTTATCTGTCTCGAAGATCACAGGAATGATGGTTTCGAGCTGGGGCATCTTCGGTAACTGCTCGTGGGTGATTTCTTCCTTCAGAAGCTGCTTGTCCTTGCGCGTGACTTCCTCGCCACGCTCCACACGCTGCTTAACCCGCTTACGCAACTCGCGCTCCAGGACGGCTTTTGGGACTGATCGCCGATAACGCAGCACTTCGGTATACACATGGCGAGAACCGTTCACCTGAATTACCCGTGTATCAGGCAGGGAATCAAATTCACGGAATCCAACGGTGCTTTGCTTTAAGTGCTCACACTCACGCGCTGGATACGCCTTGGCGACTTTTTCCATATCTGGGAAGTCGGGTGGGGCGGCATCGAGCTGGTACACGCGTAGCTGCTTAATCATCATCAAACCACTTTCATTACGATGGCTTGATTATCTCACAGGTTAGTGTGGTATGAGGGGCTAGGCGTCCAAACGTCCATGCAGGACACCTGTAGAGGGTGGGGTTGTTACCCGAAGATATTGATTCGTGGTTCATCGTAATGATCGGCGGTGTCGACCGGTACTGACTGTTCAGCAGTCGCACCGCCAGCGTTAAAATCCGTTTTCTCTCCCACGGCTGATCTAAGGTGCGCTTTTTGGACGGGCGACAGGGATAACCCCATTTCCTCCACAAAGGGAGAGGGATCAGTAACAACAGGTTCGCCACCCGGGAAGTGGTAAATGGCCGCATGGTGGAGCGTCAGGGTCTCCGCTGCGCGGGTTGCAGCAACATAGGCCAACCGGCGCTCTTCCTCTGGCTTTCCTCCGTCATCGTCATCGGTGTCAGCGCTCGCCGCTTTTTCCTGGCCTGGCCGCCCATTCATCTTTCCAGAATCCAGCGGCATCAAGCCATCAGACATCCCGGCGATGAACACATGCGGCCACTCTAGCCCCTTGGAGCGATGAATGGTCGATAAAGTCACCCGGTCGGTGTCGGCTGTAGCCTCGATGAAGTCTGAAATGGGACCTTCCATCATGTAGTCGGAAAAGCTCTCAGGATTCGTTTCCCGAATCTCATGGATCAGGCGATCCAGGTTCTCAGACCGCTTCACCCTGGCTGTATCGTCCTTTTCTCGGTCCAGCAGCTTCATTGGGCCGTCCTTCGTCCATTGGACTAGCCGCTGTGCCACTTCCGCCTCAGACATATTGGCAGAGTCGAAATGCACTGCCTCAAGCAGTTTCACCATAAAGGTTTGGAGTATGATTGCCCCTTTACCGAATTGTTGCGGCGCATCGTGGACCGCCAGCGACAACAGGTTTTCACCATCATCAGACATTCTCTGGATAGTGTCGTTCATTCCCTTTTTGCCAAGCCCGTCGATGTAAGGCTGCAACGTGCGCAGGGCCATCCAATCGTCCCATTTGTTCGCCACGCGAACGCATGCGGTTATTGCCTGAATTTCCTGGCGCTCATAGAAGCTCATTCCCCCAACCACGCTGTACGGCACCCCAGCTTGTCTGAATGCCGGCTCAAGAATCGTGGTCATCCGGTTTGTTCGGTAGAGAATCGCCATATCATTGTAGGGGACACCTTGCTCATGGCGTTCTTGGATCTCCGCCACGATGTTGTCGGCCATCTGCCGATCACGATTGGCGATCCGTAATTCCGGCAATGGGCCATTGTCGTTTGAGGAAAAAGGTTTCTTCGCCAGGCGGGCGCGGTTATGTCGAATCAGGTTGCCTGCAGTCTGAACAATGCGCGAATGGGAGCGATAGTTTTCTTCCAGCTTGGCGATCGGGGCCTTGAAGTCCTCAATGAAACGCTTCAGGTTTGCCACCCGCGCACCGCGCCACGTGTAAATGCCCTGGTCGTCATCGCCCACCATCACCAGATTGCCGTGGTGCTCTGCGATGGCTTTAGTCATCCAGTATTGCACAGCGTTGGTGTCCTGAGACTCATCGACCATTATGTATTGGTGGTTCAGCGCCATGCCTTTAGCGACTTCCGGATACTTTTTAAGGGCCCTTACTGGCAGTAGCAGGAGGTCGTCAAAGTCGAGGTATCCGCCTGACCGTTTGTCTTTTTCGTATTGCACCAGCGTTTGCGCAGTCAGGCGCTGAAGCATGGTTACCTGTTCGTGGTTGGGTGTTTCGCCATTTTGGCTGCAGCGAATTTTCTCAAGTGCGATCAGCGCGTCCGATACGTTACCCGGGCAGATGCCGCTCTGTTTCATTAATGACCAAAGCGAAAACCCTTTTTTCAATTCTTTGCGCAGATCCTTGGCCTCGACGTTCGCTTCGTCCGCCAGCTCCTTTCCGATATCGTTCATCAGCCGGCGCTGCTCGTTTTCGGTCAAGATCACCCAGTCCTGATCTTCTTTCAATCCATACATATCCTTGTACTGCCGGAGAAATCGGTACCCAAATCCATGGAACGTATCAACAACAACGTCCTCTCCATCCATACCGAAGCGATCCGCCAAGCGGTTCTTGATTTCCTTGGCTGCTTTCCGCGAAAACGTCACCAGCATGATCAGTCTTGGGTTCACACCTTTGCTAATCAGCCTCCCAACCCTTTCAACCAGGGTCGCCGTTTTGCCGCTCCCGGCGCCTGCCAGAACAATCAAAGATCCGTCCTGATGCTCCGCAATCTTTTCCTGTTGTGCCGATAGCTGGATGTCCGCCATATAACTACTCCACAAACGCCCTCGAATGAGCCGCGTTGCTCAGATGATTCAACTTATAGGGTATTATACGAGACATTGAACGCGGATTAACTCTCAACACCTAGAACCAGCCACCCCGGAGATCAATGTGTCGCTTTTGTGCAACTTTTCTGAAGCCACAACCCGAATCAAGGAGCATTACACGCTCTCGCGCTTCATCGAGGATTCAGGTGTAGCTCTGAAAAAGACGGGGAGGGAGGCGGTCGGCCTGTGTCCATTCCACGCAGAAAAGACGCCCTCATTTTCAGTCAATGACCAGAAAGGCATTTATTACTGCCGGGGGTGCGGCGCAACAGGTGATGTCATCAAGTATCACGCCACGGCAAACGGGGTATCCGACGGCAAGGCTATCAGCCAACTGGCCTATAGCCTGGGAATCACGCTGAAGTCAGATAACCAACCGCAACATTCGCGCTCTGAACCCTCAACGGCGACCCCATCGCGCGAAACCCGGGCAACACTCTCTGATCTGCATGACCATGTGGCTGAGCTTGCGCATCGATACCTTTTATCAGTGCTGAACGAACCCGATCATCCGGCCACAAAATATCTACTCGAGGAACGCCAATTCACCCTAGAGGAAATCTATCGTTTCGGAATTGGTTTCCTGCCACCTGAGCAACCGCTGTGGGCGCTTGTCAGCAACCCATCACCGCACAACCCAGAACCGGTCACTCTGCCTGAATCACAGTGGCGTGTATCCGCGATAGAGGCAGGGCTTCTCAATGGCTCCTACCAGACCAGCATGTTCCAGGGGCGCATCCTCTTTCCGATTACCAATACCGATGGACGCTGTGTTGCCTTTTCAGGGCGAGTTATCCCGGCATTGGCTGATTCTGTCGTTCTGGGCGACCGCAAGTACGTCAATAGTCCGGAAACCCATATTTTCGACAAGTCCTCAACCCTGTTTGGTCTCACGCCATGGCGATTTACCTTGCGGGACAAGAAAACCGCCAGCCAGTGGCGCGAACTGAACGCCAAGACCAGTTACGTTCTGGTGGAGGGCTTAACCGACGTTGTAAGGCTCACTCAGCTAGGTATAAGGGCGGTCGCTGCAATGGGAACCGCCATTTCCAACGAACACCTACGGATTATCCTCACTCGCGCCGACACGCTGATCGTTCTGACCGACGGTGACTCGGCCGGTGTCGATGCGGCCCAAAAAGCGATGCTTACTGTTTTACCTCTTCTCAAGGCCGGTCATGTGGCCTATGCAGCCTGTCTACCCGATGGGGAAGACCCTGACAGTTACTTCTGCGAGCTGGATATTACGCCAAACCCCACAGAGCACTTCTGGCACCTCGCCAATGGGTTGCACCGTCATTTGCCAGAAGAGGTCTGGTTTGACGAATACATTGGGCATACGGCTGATCCGGTTTCGATTGCCGATCAAGTCAGGATAGAAAGGGCGCTTTCTCCCAGCGGTCCAGCCAAGATCCCTGTCGATCCCTTGTGGCGCCTTTCTCTGATTCGTTTTATCGCTGACGTAACTGGCTACTATACACAGCCCTTGGTCTCTTTAAGGTCGGCATACTTCACGCCAAGCGAACAGACCGAATGGATGCTCGATGACAGCTCCAGGTTTTGGCTCTACAGAATTGCCAGGGCCCCGGAAATCCTAAGACCGATGACGCGGCCCAAGCTCAAATCCTGGTGGGTCAAAGACGCGGTGAACGGCTTACTTGGTGCCGCAACGGAATGTCCTGCTCCATTGCGACTCATTTACCAGGCGGGTATAGCTGCCCACAAATCGAAAGAGCCAATCAGTGATTGGCCGAGTCTGGTTTCAGTGCTTCTCGATGTCGGCTTTCCAACCGGCCTCCTGGTTGCCTGGGCATCTGTTGTAGAGGACGGTGATAAATCTCTGGCGTCGTTAGGCTACACCGAGGAGGTCCTTTCCCCGGACTTATGGCAGGTGGAGTTTGAAGAATGGGTAACCAGCATCGATCAATCCCTGACCGCAAAGCTATTTCAGGCGCTCAATCTCGATTCTGACTGATCGCCAAGGTTGTGAAGTTCCGCTATACGCGCCCAAATTGACCGGGCATGGCTTTGGGTAGTCGCCATCCGCTTCGGCGGCTCCCCAAGCATCCATGAGCTTTCACCCCAGAGCGCAATTCCAGCGTCAGGCAGGATAATCAGGTTGCCAAACGTGGCGCCCACATACTGAATGTTGACGCCGTTCCCGCGAATTGTTTCGAGTGCCTTCATAAACACTGTGCCATCCTTGTGGCCAAGAAGGTATTCATGGGAAATCAGCCAGCTAACCTTCATCCCTGAACGGCTCGCCTTAATCATTGCATTACCAATTTTCTGCAGGCCCGCCCGGTCAAGCGCGTCGGATACCACAACGACGCTCCCCAACTCTTTCTCAGACAGCGCCTTGATCAACGCATTATCGGATTCGGTCTCTTTGTAAATTGCACCGTCGCCAATCGATTGCTCCAAGGCCTGCTGCCACGCCAGCTTCTGGTCAGCCGCCTCTGGCATGGACGGCCACGGCAACCGTGCCCCCTGATCTCGCAGGTGCTGCCCCAGGGAGCGACCGGGCAGACCGGAGTGATTCAGTGTATCCAGATCGCCAACCACTACGAACGAATCCTGTGCCCGTGACACCGCAACATTAAACATAGACGTAGACTGGTCAAAGAAATACGACCTTGCTGTGGGCGTCGCGTTGTATGTCAGGCTGAACAGGATCACCGGACGCTCTGCGCCCTGCAATGAATGGACTGTCCCGACCGTGATGTTATGCCGGCGACCAAAGATGTTACTCAATGCCTTCTCAATAGCCTCGGCCTGAGCTTTAAAGGGAGCAACGATCCCAACGATTTCGCTCAACGGCTTATCATAGGCTGCCTTCAGGGATGCTTCATGCTCTTCCAGGAAGTGCGCCATCATCAGAGCTTCAAACTCATTGCAGCGCGATCCATGCTTACGAACTTCACGACCCGGGCAGTCGATGTAACCAATCGCCGGAAGTGGGGAAACAGAATCGCTTTCACGCACACTCGAAAGCCGCCCTTTGTAGGCTAACTGATTGCAGAACTCGAAAATCTCGGGTAAACAACGCCGGTGCTGGGTCAGAAGTAGGCCTGAATGCTCTGAGTCCGATTCATCAAAATGGGTAGAACCCTGCATTAAGTGCAAAAGGCTTCCCGAGCTGGTATCACCTCCAGATCGCGTAACCCGATCGCTCTCCATCCCATTGAGCTGTTTGGCCGGAACCAGGTCAGAGGCCACCCGATTGCCAAGGTCTTCGCGTAGCTCAAGACTCCAAATCGGTTCAAGCTGCGCACGATCGCCTATCGCCACCATCTTCTTGGTAAGACTGGCACTGGCTCCGGCTACGTCTGGGGCGCATTGGCCCGCTTCATCAACAATCAGAAGGTCCGCTTGCTCAAACAGTGGGATCTCCGCCTGTCTCTGCACATCCCAGTAAGAAAGAACCTTGGGTAACCTGTGCAGCGTACTGACCATTACCGGTGTCAGCATAAAACGGCGCTTCAGGAGGTTTGCCATCTTGTCCTGAGTGCGGCCATCGCTCTGCCCGCTACGCAGGGTGGTGTTCATGCACTCTATCCACTCACCCTCACGAACGTGCAGCGCAATCCAAAACCAGCGACTGCGAGCCTTTTCGTGCAATATCCGCTCACACACTGAAGACCATGCCGCAGCGGTATTCGAACCAAAGAGATCCGTACTCTGCTGATTGATAATCTGTCGATGCTGCTTAATTTCGAGCTTAATCTTGCGTTGCTCTGCCATAGGGTCATCTACCGACTCACCCTTAACCGAGATACCTCGCAGTCGGTTCTGGCTCCAACGTCGAACACCGGCTTTGCCGCGAAAGGGTGAGAGTAAGCGCAGCGACCAGTCACTTTTCCATTTAGAGGCCACCGCCTCATTAATCTCGTGCAGGTTGGCTTTCAGTTCTCTCAGACGCAGTTGAGACTCACGCACTGCCTGAAGTCCACGGCGTATTTCATTCCATACCGCCAGATCATCGGTCGTGCTTAACCACCCTCTACGCCGCCAAGACTTTTCATGCTCATTGAACGAGGCAAGGGCTTTTTCGATCTGTCCTGACTTTGCCGCCTTTCTGAGCTTTGCGGGCAGGGACTTGGCCCAGAGTTGTTCTTGTGCTTCCGCCTTGAGCAATGCCCTCAAGGCGTCAGTCGCGTCCGCAATCGACGCGATTGCGCCCGATTTGGTCAGGCTTCGGACGTTCTGGATAAACACCATGCTCAGAGACTGAGTGTCGATCGTGCGCTCAAGGCGTTCCATATCCTCAAGTACAGGAAGGCCCTCGCTTTGGGCCTGGCTGGCTGCACTTGAGGCCGCATTATAGAACCCCAGGGTTGGCCATTGTTCGATCCAACGACGACTGAGTAGGGCTTCCAACTGGTTCTTGGGGCGATCCATGGCCGACAGGCGAAAGCTGTGTAAAGCGTTTCTCAGTGCCTGGTTGTTTGTGCTTGCGATGACGATTTGCGGTGGTTCACGGTTCCGCAAAACGCTCTCAACAACATGGGAAGCCACGATCTCCTGCAGTATGGCCGTCTTTCCGGTACCGGGCGGGCCGTGAATGGCCTGATTTTGTCCGTCTTGAAGGAGTAGGGCGGCACCAATTGCATTGGTCTGATCTGCGCTGAGCGTTCGGGCCGAATTTATGGTGCCCCAGCGCGCCAGTTGCAGGTTTCGCCTTTCGATGGGCTCCGGACTGCTGGCCGATGCCTTGATCATTGGGCTGACCAGCTCTTTGAAACAGCCAAGGTCCGGTTTTAGCGTCTCAATGGCGTCATAGGTTCGCAGCAAGGGCTCGATCGCGCCAATTCCCTGTCGCGCCGGCAGGACAACTCCGTAAGCCCTCCGGTGAAACTGAACGCCGGGAATAGGTTGTTGCGGATCTGCCTGGCAGACAGCTTCAAAAAGGGCTTGGGCATACTCAGCCGCCTCGGCCATCGTCATTTCATCCGCGTGGCCGTTCGCGTAACGCTCCGCGTCGGCTTCCTCATGGGTAGGGGGGAGGCGATCGACAAACGGGTTGCTGTCATAAAATCGATCGGCTTCCTCAACGGAACCCAGCACGATGGCTCCTTGCGCGGCTGGCTCTAGGCATTCCCGGCTAAATCGTGGGCGACCAACCACCACGACGCGACCATCGCGATGGGCATAGATAAGGATGGAGACGGGCGCCAAGAAATCGGGAGCCCATTGGTGGGTCTGGATGCCGTGGCGGACGGCACTCGAACGCTCAAATACCAGCGGATGCCAAACGAGCGGAATCCAGTCGTCGGCTGAATCCAGCCAAGCGTCAATATCGGATCGCGATAGCGATAGCAGGTCGTCTTGGGTTTTCGTGTTGGGAGATCCGCCAGCAAGGCGGTTTTCAGTCAGGGCGTCATTGCCAAGGCGGCGATACGGAAGGCGCCCCCATACCGCTTTGGTAATAGAGGCGCGCCCTGCCTGAGCGTCAGTCAGACAAAATGAGTAATACCGGACAATGTTTTCGAGTCCGACACTCATTTAATCCAGCCATTTGATGCAGCTAATGTCCGCCGATTCGTAGGCTTTCTTGGCGTCACGATCAAAGCCGAGGATGCCAAACAGCTTCTCTTTTTCTTCCCGCTGAAGGGTTACGACTTTGGCTTCATCAACGTGAAGGACCAACAGGCCTTTCTGGGTGCTATACAGATTGCCAACCTCTCCGGAGTCGTCCTTCACTGACGAGCCGCCATGCTCAAAGCCCATGAAGCCGATATCGTAGCTTTCCGCATTGAACAGAACGTGTTCGCGGGCAATCTTCTTTTCTGGCTGGTTGTTGCCGTTGTCGCTCATAACTTGTCCTTTGCTGGACCGGAACTCAGTCACCACACGCTGATTGCCACGACCAAAATGACGAATGTTCTGGTAGTCCTGTCTTTCAACGGGCGCTCTTTCAGCAACAGTCTGTTCGACAGACTCTGCCGGCGCTTCGTTTGCATGGTTCATTGGCTCTGGCTCTGGCTCTGGCTCTGGCTCTGGCTCTGGCTCTGGCTCGAGCTCCAAGTCGAACTCTTCCAGCTCGGCCTGTTCCGCATCGGCTTCTTCCGTCAGGACGGGCGCTTCTTCGGCAGGGGAGGAAGCTGAACTATCAGTCGTTGTCCAGTCCAGTTTTTCAGCCACCAGGTCAGCGCGATCTTCCGCTGCAGCTTGCTCGGGGTTGTGCTCGCCGATATCGTTTCGATCGTCTAACCCGTTAAGCTGGTCAAACTCAGAGTCATCGCTCCCCAGGGCAGACAGATCGTCATCTTCGTTGTCTTCCTTTTCCCACTCATCGACCAGTCCCGCCATATCGACATCATCCTCATCGGCGACGTCAACCACTTCTTCCTCGCTGGCTGACTCTGAATCGAGATCGATTTGCTCGGCTTCCGAAGATTCCGTTGTGGCGGGCTCCGAGTCCAACTGATCGATATTCTGGTCAGCTTCGTCCAATTCAAAACTGTCCAGGTCAATAGAATCTTCCGGCGCCTCTGCCTGTTCGGGCTCAGGGGAGGGCATTTCGAGGCCTAGTGCGTCGTACATAACCGCCCGGGTAACAGCATCTACTTTCGCGACGATCTGCTCACGCCACCCGTTATCAGCAGCGAGCTGGTCGGTGATCAGCTTGCTCAGTGTAATGGTGATCAGGCGCTCGCCGTCTTCGGTGCGGAGGTTTCTCGGATACTCAAGCAACCGGACCGGAGGAACACCATTTTGGTGGTGTCGCGGCGCGTGACAGTCTTTTACCGTCCAGGCGCGCGGCATATCAATGTTCATGCGTCCGCGCAGGAAGCCGGTTACGCTTACTGTGATGTCTTCTCCGTTCTGGGTTGTCATGTGGGCCGTGGCCGTAAAGAGCTGACCAACATTTGCTTCGCCGTCTTCGTCGGCTGGCTTGGCGACAACCTTCAAGACTTCCAGTCGACCGATGCTTACCGCAGTCTCGTGGTTCCAGTAGTCGAATTGTTCTGCAGTATCACTCATTTCATACCCCAAGATGTTCGAGAGCGCTTGTCCGGAAAGTTTGGCACACGCGTTAATATCACACAGCATATACTAAACCATGTTGGACGCGAATGGAGGATTTGCGCTCAAAGAGCGAGGCTTTTTTGAAACACTCTGGACTAACGCCGCGAGCGGACTGGACGACCACACAAAGTGCTTAATATGCGTGACGGTGGTCGTCCAGCCTTGTCGAAGGGGTAGGCTGCTTGCGCTCCTGTTTTATGTCATATAATCTCAATTATATGACATAGCAGTAAGCGCTGCTAATACAGGTATTTGGAGATATAAAAATGCAGCTTTCATTATTTAGCAGCGTGAAATCGGTCTACGCCAACACAGACGGCCCGCTGGACAACGAAAGCCTATATAGGCGCGTTGCGCGAGAAGCTGGCATTTCTTTGCATCAGGTTAACGAGAAAAGCCCGATTGGTGAGTCTGGCCAGATGCACAGCAAATTTCAGCGCGAAGTTAGGTGGCATCAGCAAACTTTGAAGGCCGCTGGCTTGCTCAAGCGCACTGAACAGCGTGGGCGCTGGGAGCTAACTAAGGAAGGCAAAACATCATTGCGCAAGGTTCAACCCAGGGCGTCGATGGTGGCATTCTCAACAAGGCTTGGCACCGCCCTCTGGTCGCTCAGTGCGGACGTCTTCGAAGCTATTGATGCGCCGATTACACTGTGCCTCACTTCACCGCCTTATCCGCTTGCCAAGCCTCGCGCCTACGGGAACCCGACGCTTGATGATTATATCCGCTTTGTCGTCGACAGCATGCGGCCGATCGTGGCTAACCTGGTGGATGGCGGATCAATCTGCCTTAACATCAGCAATGATATTTTCTGCCCAGGCACGCCGGCACGATCGATTTACCGCGAAAAACTGGTCATCGCCCTCGCCGAAGAACTCGGGCTTTGGAAGATGGACGTTTTGGCGTGGGCCAACCCATGCAAAGCCCCGGGGCCTGTTCAGTGGGCCAGCAAAACGAGACAACAGCTAAACGTGGGCTACGAGCCGATCTACTGGTTTTCCAACAACCCTCAGCGGGCGATCGCCGACAATCGACGCGTATTGCAGCCCCACTCAGAGAAGCATTTGGCCTATGTGCGGCGTGGGGGTAATCAAGTTGAGCGCTCCTATTCTGACGGGGCCTACCGGACCCTGGCCGGGGCATATTCTCAAGAAACGGCGGGCAAAATTCCCCGGAATGTTCTGACCTATCCGCACAACTGCCCGGCGCAAAAAAGATACAAAGCTGCAGCCCGAAATATGGGTCTGGCTGCCCACGGAGCGCCCTACCCTTTGGCGCTGGCATTATTTCTGATTCGCTTCCTGAGTCGCGAGGGTGATCTGGTGGTTGACCCGTTTGGAGGTAGTCTTACCACAGCCGAGGGTGCTGAAATCACGGGTAGAAAGTGGCTCACCACAGATTGCATCTTTGATTATGTCATGGGCGGCTCAACGCGGTTCTCCCATCTTCCTTCCTTTGAAATGAATCCGGATTTCGCGGCTATGGCGGCCGCGTAATAGGGATTACATTGACTTGAACACCTTCAAATTGACCAAATCCAGAGAGGCGCATCCTTGAGCAAGTTTCCAGGTCACCCTTTATTCGATACAGCGGAACATCTGCCTGACCAGTTGGAGCGTCTTGAAGATTACCCATCACTGTCTGAATTCCTCTCAGGCTTGCCTGAGACGGCTTTTAAGGATTGGCAGCAATCCGCACAATTTCTCCAACGGCATACTGGTAGTCCCGGCGCATTCTCCCGCTTCCGAGGGGAGGTTCAGAGATTCCTGAACTGGCTCTGGCTGGTACAGGGAAAGACGCTGGTAGAGGTGACAGGCGACGACCTCGATGCTTATGCGAAATTCGTTAAGCGTCCGCCAGCGGCATGGATTACGCGAGAGGGAGCCAAAGACAATGAAAGCCCGGTTAAGGGCTCGGGACGTCAGCGTTCATTTGTTTCCGCTAACGGACTCAGGGTTGCCAATCCATATTGGCGCCCTTTCGTGTGGTCGAACGTGGGACTCAAAAAGGCGTCCATCAAATCCTTCGTCGCGATTCTGTCCAGCTACTTCAAGAAGCTAGTGAGTGCAGGCTATCTGCCCCACTCCCCCATCAGCGACATGAGTAAACAATCAAAAAAGGTCAGGAGCCGGAAGGCAGATTCAAGTCAGAAATCGAATGACAAGTCAGAGATCGAGCAGCGAGCACCACGGATGACCCTTTGGCAGTGGATCTACCTTCACGACGCCCTGGTCGACGCCGCTGACAAGGATGATCGATATGAACGTCACCTATTTGTTGTTGTCACAATGAAGACTTTTTATCTCAGGGTGTTTGAACTGGCGCCTCATGGCGAGAAGCATGGCTCCTACGACTATGACCATGAGCCAGTCATGGGCCACTTCAGCCAGGTTGTCAAAGACGGAACTAAATACTGGCATCTGTTCATTCATGGCAAGGGCGATGAGTCGAGACATATTCCGGTACCGGATTCCTACATGCCCTATTTGAAGCGCTATCGGGCTTATCGCAATTTGCCGCCGTATCCTGCGCGGGGCGAGCTAAAGCCGATGATTGTACGGGCTGACAAGAAAACTGCCCTGTACTCAAAGCGCTCGGTCGAACGCCTGGTAGAAGCGTCAATGGGGTTGGCAATTCAGAAACTGGAAGCAGAAGGTAACTTGGACGAAGCCGCAAAATTCAGGCAGTTTCAGAAAGTTACCCATATTCTTCGGCACACCGGGGCTTCGATCGACATAGAGATGGGGCGCCCACTACGGAATGTATCTGAGGATCTGGGGCATAAGTCGCCTGCATTTACAGAGCAAATTTATGTCCATTCAGATAGCGCCGAGCGTTACTACACCGGGTTTAAACGTGCGGTTGTCTGAGGGGAAAGTCCCACCAGCATTGAGTGCTAAGCTAGAGCTTGTAGGCCAGCACTCCATTGGTGATCGCGTTCTGGCCATCGGCGCTGCAGAAGAAGTCTGCCGCTGTGCGGACGTTGCTTGCACTGGCGCCCACCATGAATCGAATCGGCGGTTTTCCAAAGAAGGGTGGTTCCGCAAGAGGTGAAAACAGGATGTCCAGGATATTGTCAGCGACGTTCGTGATCGCAAGGATGCCCTGGTAACCGCGCTCAAGGTCTTCTATTCGCACGGCAATCTGGTCAGACACACACTGATGGGGATCTCTGATCAGATCGAGCAAATCGGCCGGACGGCCGCAACCCAGCAAATCGGCTTGAACTGTTCGGCACAATCCAAGATGGTCAACGATTCTTAAAAACCGGAGCATCGGCTGGTCGCACTCTACCTCACCACCGCGCCCGATTTTTTCTGCTGCCGTTAAATCGCTCATACTGATCCCAGCTTCGACTACCAATCTTCAGCCTTCCGGCTTCAAGACTTCCTTTTCTAGCTTTAAACCATGCGTGAGTCAGTTTTGTATCGCATGCAACAGTCTATTCCACCACCCACACCTTACATATTGTTACTTGTTTGTGCAATCCTTGAACAACGCTCAAGCCAGTCTCAACGCCTGATCGTCATCCTCGTCATCAAAGTCCAAATCGAGTTCTTCGCTAACTTTGGGCTGCTCTTTTCTCAGCTCTAAAAGCGTTGCCTCAGCGCCCTCCTTAGAATTGACCTCTTGCGACTCGTTAGTTACAACGGAATCGCGAACCCTTCGGAATTGCTGGCTCCAGGGTTTGTCAATCAGATCGTAGTCCGCCAGCATCTTGTCGTCCCACCGAAGTGCCAGCTCGGGCCACCGCTTCAACCCAAGCTCAATCAATTCCTCGTCTTGGGCGTCCACCCAATAATCAAAGGCATTATTTCCATCACGATGACTAACCACGCTTGGGTCGGCGCCCATATCGATCAGTTCATACAAGACGTCCTTTGGCACCCCGTAGAAGCGATGGACGTGGCTGGCCACGTGAATTAGGTTTTCACTATTCGCATCGAGTGCGTTGACCGTTTCGAGCTTTTTGAGTTTTTTGATGAAGGGCTTCGCGTCCAGCTCGGGCGTAATCTTCCCGTGAAGGGCGAGATCCGGTGAGCTAACTCGTGTAAGTTTGGTCTCCAGCAGTCCATTCCGGGTTTCGTGCTTCTTCACTCTCCCGGAGATATTGTACTGGTGGCCCTCGAGGAACTTGCCGCTACCTGAGTTGAACCAGGTCATCTTCGCGTTGGTTTCAACGTCCTTGAAAATATGGAGGACGTTCATGCCCCACTGGTTCTCGATCGGAACCTTCTTTTCCAGGAGAACGGTGCGGGAGATCTTTTCATCCGGCTCGCCAATCGCTACCGACTCGTACTTGTCGTTCCTCTCTTTTTGCTGTTTCAACTTTTGCATGTCACGGGCATACGTGGCGACTGCACTACCGGCAAGTCCAATCTTCTTGGCCGGCACATACCCGCGGGCGGCCATCCCTGCCAAGTTCGACCGATAAATATCAGTTCCAACCTCGAAAGAATCCGACGTGAGCCAGTTAAAGATTTCGGTACCTTTGCGTTCATCGCCTTCGGTAACCAGTTTGCGCTGCATCTTGGGGTCCAGCATTACGGATGTTACCCAGTCAACGCTGCAGCCTGAGCTTCCGGCGCTATCACGCGATACCCAGCCACCATCAGCCCGCACAACACTCGATGCCACCGCAAGAATGCGCTCCATATCGAAGAGTCGGCTGCCAGACCCTCCGATGCCCATTTCATCCGGGTCCGAAAGTTCGTCCATGACGCTGACAAACTGATTCGCCATGCGTAGCAGATCTACTGGGTTTTTATGGCCACTGAAGTCATCGATACATGAGCTCCCAACTTGAATCAGCTCCTGGGGGTTTGTCTCAGACTTAAATAGGTAGGTGGTATTTCGATTACGCTTCACATTGCAGTGCTGGCAATCCGGCGCGCATTGGGTCAGTTTCTCAAACATTGCCGGATCATCGTCCACGAGTTTTTGGGCGCCAAAACCCAGCACCTCGTTGACGTCATCATCATGTTCAATTTTCGCAACGAACCGCCAGCCCTTTAGACGCGGGACACCGCCAACAACCGTGATCGGTACAACAGAGGTATTCACCGTGGCATAAGGATCGCCGTTACCGGCCAGCTTCTTATGAACTTCGGGTTCCCCAACCTCAATATCAAATGCCGGCATATTTAGTTTTACCGCACGGCTGGATAACCGCTTTAGCTTCCCGACCGTATCTTCGACTCGATGTTCTGGAATTAAGACACGGTACTTCTCATACCCTGCTTCTTCGTGCTCAGTTCGCATACGGTGCACCACTGTTTATCAGACTATGATGCATTATGTGATTACAGGGTGCTTCATGTGTAGAGCGTCTGCTGATAACGAGTCTTTTTGGAAACCCTTTTATGACAGCAGGAGTATCGGTAGTAAGGTTGCAGGTAAGTCTCTGATTTGCCGGCTCCCGGGAGCCGTAACTTATTGACCTATCAATAGTTCATTTTCTCAACCTGTTACAGAGCGACCACAGACTTTCCCGTTTTGCGAATCGTGCCTGTGATAAAATCACACACACATTGAGTGGATATCGTGTGGTTTTGCAATATTGCAGCGTTCGGTCTATTTGCTGTTAGGTCACAACTGCAAACTTTGGATCTCTGCACCTTTCTAACAAGTCGATCAACGGGACGTCGTGCAATGGCGCCCGTTATTCCTTGCGTAACGCTTCATTCTTAAAAGGGCTCTGTGTGACCTTTGCGGCATTCCAAGCACAATATCATCGCTATCTCAGCGAAGATGCGCTCCATGAATTATTACGAGAGGCCAGAACTTCTGCGTATTACCAGGACGTTCTTGCCAGTCATCTAAAAAACGGTTTGTTCACCTACAAGATCATTCCGACCTCCAACAAATACCTTGGCGTCGTTGAATTCAACCACGCGGATATCCTTCGCCGTCTGTCCCTTAGTGAATGGGATCACGATTCCCTTCAGGAGATCATTGATCATAATATGGCGGCCCTGAGTAATACGGTACTGCACAAGCCCTATGAGGAGTTCGCTGGCCTTTTAGGGTTTGGCGACGCCCCCTTTACCGTTCAACAGCTAAGGCCGCACACAGGGGCCCTGGCTAAGTGGATGGCTCACCTGCGCACGGTTTACAGCACTCCTAATATCCATTCCTACGCCCGGAAAACCACTCTAGCCATTGCGCTGGATCTTGTCAGACTGATTCAGGCTAAACAGGAAAATCGATCACTGCAGTCAAATACCGATCCGTTTGCGCGCGCCGGCGTCACCGATGGAACTGCTATCATCGAAACCCTTCATCACACTCTGATATCGCTTGGCCGTGAAGAAGTTATTCGGTACCAGATTCCCGAAAATCAAGATTGGAGTAGACTGCTTGAGCGCCCTGACCTTTCAGCGGCCTGCGCCCCGGGCACCCACGTAAAGCCTCTACCCGGCCTCCCTGTCTTTGAAGACCTTGCGATGCAGACAGGCCAGAAGCTGCCAGCCCGCATGTTGATCTCACCTGATGCGGATACCCTAATTGCTAACATTACTGACGAGTCGACCGATTACGACTGGGGGGTTTTTCACACAGGATCACAACGGATGCAGGCCTTTTTGATCGCCTCACCTGTAAAAGACCAACAGTTCGCGGTTTATATGACTTCGCTGGACAGCGATCTCACGGCTTACGTGGGAGAGTTAGAAGGAGAAGACCGTTCTTCTTGGGAGGAACGGTTTACTGCCATGGTAGACAAAGGCGCTCGAGCCATATCGAACACTGAGTCTTCGATGCTCTTACGAGCCTGATGCTTGCCTGTTTTCGACGTAGTGCAAGTACCGCCTAACCGCCATGCTCTGAAGAAACGACTGCTTCTCCGTCTTGCCTCGGCGTTCATGAACGGTTAGATCTTCCTCAGCCATCACCAGTTGCGGTTTGATCCTCTTGGCCGACAGATTCTTCCTCGCCTTGGGTTTTTCGATATAACTTGCCAGGCGGGGTGCCAAGTAGAACAGAGGCATCCTACCCTTAAACGAAAGATTTTTCCGATCCCACTCAATGCCCTCAGCTTCCACGGCACTCTTGCAAAACACGCCGATTCGGCAATCCTCACTAACGCCCTTCTGCCAGCTAAATTCAGGGTCACTGCACTGTGCAACAGCCTCAAGGTCGTAGCGAGCCTCGATCTCCTGACGAGACTCAAGCACTTCAATCAAGGCTTCCTTCGTAACTCTGATTGTTGAGGGAGTCTGTGTCCACTTCCACCGGATACGATCGGGACACACCGGCACCAGAGGTACGTGCCTTACAAGCTGGCGAATATTAAGCCGCTTATGAATGCACTGTCGCACCATCGCTCCAACTTCCTTGCGACGCATATTTAATGGCGCGTCCGGTACCAAGGCTGCGTAGATGCTATTGATTTCTCCCTTTCCCTCTTCATCGTCCATAACGTCCTTGATCCGATCCATGACGTCGCTGAAGACATCCTTGCAGCGATTCAGCTCCTGAATAGCGCCGAGCGTTTCTCTGGAACAGGCGATCGCTCCCATGTATACCGATGTTTCTTTCTCGCTTTGTCCGTCGCGATAAAACCAATCCGTTACGGCCGCAATCGCCATCGCTCTTGCGGTTTCGGCATCGCCCGCGTGCGGGCGGCTCATGACGGCGGAATCTCCTTGCAGTCGATCTGCCGTGACACGCTCGCGTACACGCTTCGCCTGTTCAATGATCCCCCGATACGCACGTCGAAGATCCCCGAAAAGACTCTGGCACAGGGTAGCCCGGTCGTGATCGCTTAGCTGGCTGATGTCTTCTGGGCCCACCAGGTCAAATTGCATAGGTTTGCTGGTTTGCTCCCACGACAGCGGGATCACTACATCGCGGTATTCGATTTCGGTGTTGCCCGGGTCCTGACTGCTCATTATCGGATCTCCCGTTTACTTATTCGTCCAACTCGGACTCCGTATGTCCGTCCTGATTGGCATCGTCGTCATCTTCGCTCTGGTGCCATGAGCCGCCTGACCAGAGTTCGTCCAGATCTAGGCCGCGGGCCTTGGCTTCGGCCTCAGCGCACTCGCGAATATGCCAGTAGATCGAATTGCTGTACTCGAAGTGCTCGGTCATCAGGCTTGCCGCCCTCCGAGCGAAGGATGGAACCTCCGCATTGGGTCGAGTCATGTTGTATCCGGCGATCGCGCCGCCTCCGAGCAAAATCCCAAGCTGTTTACGCTCGAAGGTCGGGTCAGCCTCCTGAATCGTCTGAAGCAGATCCAGTGGAGAGCTGGGCGCCCTGATGAACAGATCCAGGTCATCCGGGTTCAAGTAAAAATGACGCAGCAGGATGCTGGTTGCCGCATCAATCCTCTCTTCCGGGCGTTTTCGGTACATGAAGTACGTTTTCGGCGAGATTCCCAGCAGCCATACAAACTCGGAGCTCGATAACTTGGTCATATCCCGAAACAGCGTCAGTAGGCTGGTGTCAGCGCCGGTGATTGGCTTGGCGTTGCGGGGATAGTCTTTGAAGCTGGTAACCGGTTCCTTCGTCTGCCACTGGCCGGTTTTCAGGACATCCTCAAAGCCAATGTCCCGACTCTCCGCTTCCAGGCGCAGGGTCGTCATGTACTTGGTGTCCCACCATTGGCGCCAGCGTTCCAGCAGATCGGTTTCAAACGACTCATAGAGCTTGTCATCCATCCAGTCGGTCAAGCTGTCGCGCTCCCTGAGAACGTCCCATGAGAGAGCTTCAGGGAGGTATAGCGGGTTGCGCTGCTCCTTCAATGGCAAAAAGCGATCGCGGTACTGGGTGTATAGCTCCCGGAAAATCTTGGCGAACCGCAGCAGAATGAGCGTCTGCAGTTGAACCACCGGGCGGCTATTGTTGCGATTCATCTGGATCTGCGGGTCGGTCGACAACATTTTGTAGCTAATGATCAGTGATCGACCAAAGAGCTGGCCAAACCACCGCTTCTGCTTTTCATTGGGCTCTTCCAGGGGCTCCCCGGGCGGGCGCATGAACGGCTGGATTAGATCAAACACCTCGCGACTCATCGGGTACGGTGGGATGATCGTTGCGTATTCCGGATACTTCAGGAAAAGCCGAATCAGGATTGCGTGATAAGGCCGAATGCACTTGAGGCTCTGGCCGGTTTTACGCTGACCCTTGCTCGCCGGCGTTTTTCGACTTACGCGACGATCAATGACGTCTGCCGACGATTTGGCTGTCCGCAGCGCCGAGAGTTGCTGGGTCGGAATGTTGAGCAAGAATGCCAGGTCCGTATTGGTCAGATTGCCCATGTGATGCATTGCATCACCTTTACGATCCAGCACTTCCAACTGACGCAAGGAGCTACCGTCAATAGGGGTTTCCGGCTCCAGTACATTTGGCCGTGTTCCCTGGGAGGCTTTGATGGTCTTTGCGTTTTCGTGGTCAGTCACTGCCGCGTCCTCTGTTGCACATTGGTTTTCAAACCAATGAGGCTAAATGACATGGATCAACTAAGGTTAAACTTCGTATCGATAGTATATCTGAATTTTTGCCTTTTTATTGATCCCATGAGAAATGTCGACACAAAAGAAACCTCCTATATGGTGCTATTTTTAGAAAATGTGTAACAATAAGCTATGGATATTGCTTACTGTGCATCGCATAGGGGGCTACCAAGTTTCACAAAGTGAGACTTTGGGCGTACAATCGTGCCGCAATCGCATGAGAACAATGATTCAACCCGGCAATCTAAGTGCAATATGGAATGCACACACTTGGTCGGGCCACACGGAATTCAGCAGGTAACGACCGAAGTGAGCAACAGCGAATCAAATTCCAGTCAGATCGGAGCTGTGAGCGTCCTACGCTTTCCGGGAGAAGTACCTGATCCAGTAGTCCTCGGAGCGCCAAATTTCTACCAGAAAGAAGGGCTGATCCTTCCAAAAAAGGGCTTAACGGTGATGTACGGTCACCGTGGATCGTCTAACGTCCTTCGAGCTTCAATGCTCGAAACATCAAATTCAGGATCTCTTGCGATCGTAAGTTTCAAGGTAAATGTTGGGCGGTGGAACCCCAACAAGCAGAAGTTGGAAGACCTTGAGGATAGCTTCTTTATCAATCTTCCCTCTCGATCATCGTCTGAGCTCATGAACGATGTAAACGAGAAATGGAACGCCTGGCTGGCAGAGGAAGGTAAGCCGCCCGAGAAGTTTCCCAGGGAAACCTCCAATAATATGTATCTGTTGGACAAACTGATTGAAACCCCGCCTTACAATAAGGCCGTTGCCATAGCTTTTGATGTTGTGACCTCGGTGGGCGCGGCGAAGTTCATGACTATCTTCGATACTTCCGCTATCGATACCGAGTCGGTCGTAGTTGGCCCCGGCCTTGATGTGGGTGTTCAGATTTAGCGGGTTTTTGCGGGAAGGCATAAAAAAAGGGGCTGAATTCAGCCCCTTTTTTATAACCGGCTTACCGGTTTCTCATGCAGATCTGGTACGTCCGATAACGATCTGTCCAGCTATTGTTTCCAAAGATGCCCGTTCGTGCCTCCGAGCGGTCTGTCTTCTTAGCACCGATGTACCATTCTTTCCTGCCGCCATCCCAGATAAAGGGTAGATCCTTTGTGAGCACCGTATTTGTAGCCGTGTAGTTGGTATTGCTCACGGCGCCGTTGCTATTACGCGCAGTCCTCACCGGATAGATATAGTCGGGCGGATCAATACCGTTGACACTCTGCGCTTCGGCCACATCGCCAAACCAGAACTCATGTTCCATGACGGGCGCGTACCCTGGCGAACCACCAAAGCCGCCACACACCATGATGCAGCCCACTCCGCCGCTTGCCGAGCTGGGTTCGGCATTTCCCAGAAGTTCAACGCCATCAAAATAAGCCTGGTAAACAATGTGATCCCCACCGGTGTACTGGTTGCTCGAGTAATACGTTTTGATCACGTATTTCGGGTTTCCACTTTTTTGGCTTACTGCCCCATACTCGTCCTCGTATTTTACGCCCCAGCGAGTGAAGTTCCCGGGATCGTTGTACGCTACTTCTGACGTATCGTAGTAGCAGCCATTACCAGGAAGGGGTTTGGTTCCGGTTGTCGATCGGCTGATATGCCCGCCTTCTGGTGCCGATGAATACTCAGAGCCACCAAAACAGAACGCGCAAGACTTGTCCGCTACTTTGGTGCCTTGCTCGTCAAAGATCGAATCTCCGGAGACGCTAGTCTGTGTGAACTCTTCCAGGAACGTTTGTTCTGACGGGGACACAAATTTATAAATCCATTTATAGCGCTCGTGGTCCTGGGTGTAGTGCTGGACTTGATAGAAAGGCAGGCCTGCCCAAATGTTTTCTCGCTTGGGCAACCATTCAGAATAGCCGTACTTTTCACTGACTGGCACCCATGCTGACCAGCCCTGGTAATCTACTGGCTGCTCACCAGTATCAGGGTTTTCGGCCGCGATAACCGACCGGCGATCAAATTCGTACTGCGTGGTTTCCTGCACATAAGAGTCAACCAATCGTTCCTCGCCGGTTGAGCGATTCTTTTCATAGACCTCAACCAAACGCTGTTTCGTCGCGGAACCATCTTTCTCCTGCACGACGGATTGGGAGTCGGTCACGGTCCAAGTTCTGGGTGTCCATAGCGCGCTGCCTGTGGTGGCCGTAACGGACCAGTTGCCCACGACTGGCTCCATCAGTTCCCAGACGCTTCCGTTTTCAAGCTCTGTCACCAGTCCACCAAGCTCGCCGAGAGCCTGAGTCTGGGTATCAATCTGACCCTCAAAAGCCTGAAATTCCGGGCTCTGCATCATTCTCTCAGCCGTGGAAGAAAGTGATCCCCCTTCAAGCTGCATCCCAACCGAGCTTTGATCCTGCTCAATACCAGTTACTGAGCCCGGCCGTGTATCAATAACACGCTGGCTATTCCAGATCTCGATGCGCTGGCCATCTTCGGCCATACGCTGCTCGTACTCTGTCAAAGCTCTGTCTTCGGTTTCTTCAGCATGCAGGCCCGTCGTCAAAACCAAGCAGGCCGCAAACATCGAATACTTTACTGGCGCTCGCATATCCATCTCTCATTCCTCAACCTGTAACACGCATTTCTGGCCATATCTCGATACCGGGGCCTATCGGCCCCGGATTAAACCGTTATGGGGCGGGGGTGCCACTGATCGTTGATCCGCCAAAATCGGTATTGCTCGATGCAGGCATGCGACAAATCACCGTTGGCACGTTTGCGCTATTGGAGCCGTCATAGACCGTCTGGGAGCCCTCCGACCAATAGTGGTAGCCATCACCGCGAGTCATTGGGTTTTCTCGCGTCGGGTAACCCGAAACATTGCTGTACTGCCAGATTCCCTGGTTCTTCCAGTTGCTGGTCGCGATTCTGAAACTCGGTGAATACGAAATAAAGGTCTCTGAGCTGAATCCGGAAAGGGCTGTGTTATCAACACATTCGGCTGCTACCGGTTTCGTGCCAGTCGCATAGACTATCGTATCCCGGGGCTCCCATACGTTCTCGGTCGAGTTGCCAATTTCAACGTAGTCGTAGGCGTTAGGCGTATCCACGTCCTCCGCTCTGGCAACCCGTGTCTCAGTGATATGGTGATCACACGTTTGGGTCGCCGAGTAATATGTTCCGGCATTTACGCTGCCAGGCGGGGGATCTAGCCGGCAGTTTTCAACCACCGGAACGTCTGCCATATAGGTGTAGCCGTAATAGGTTACTTCCTGTTGCTCTGTCACCGGTTCGGTGGAGATATTGATGCTGACCTGACGAGTCTGCGAGTAGTTGACCGTCTTGGTGTCGGTGTACGAATCCACCAGTCGGCGCTCACCTGTTGACGGGTTGTATTCGTACACTTCAACCGGGCTGGAGCGTGTTTCCTCAACCTCCCGCGACTGAATAAAGCTTTCCGTTTGGTCGACGTAATTAGGCGTCCAAATAGTGGTAAACATATTGCCAGCAGTTGCGGTGCCTCCGGCTGTCGTCGGTGGTTCCTCAATCCAAACATCACCCCCACCCGGCCCCATGTTTTCCAAGGCTGAGATGCGAGACTCCATATCCATGAGAATCTGTTCGTTGTTGTCGACAACGGACTCGATGTTTTCGTATTGGGGACTTCCTTTGATGCCTTCCCATGTGGAAGTCAAAGATCCACCGTTAATCTGGCCCGCGCTCTGCTCGGTCTGCCCATTACCTGAAACCCCTCCGCCAGAGAGATCAAGCACTTCCCAGGGCTTTTTATCTTGCTCGGCTTCTTCTGCCTGAACCACTAACGGGGTTAAGAAAGCGCTGGCCACAGTAAACGCCGCGCCTACCACCACAACTGAATTCCTGATACGCATAGGTCTCGTCCCTTTACTCAGCAGCATTTAAAAGTTGTTCGAGTTGATCGGCCCGCAAATTCAGGTCTTCCAGGTGCCCCTGATGACCATAATTCGAATCACCAAATGCGCCGCCGTTCTCTACGCGCTCAAGAAGCGCCTGAAACTCAGCGTCCAACTCCATTCGCTCAAATACCGTTAGCAGGTTGCTGGCAGTCGCCGTGGTGTTACCGGCAAATTCAACAACGCTGGCTTCCCTCGGGGTCGATGCGCTCACAACGGTTTCCGATATGCCTTCCCCGACCATATCCTGCTCTGCCCATAACGGTTCACGATCGACATTGGTTACCGCGCCATTAGCGCCCTGGCCACGCTCGTAATCCGTCGTGAATTTTGCTGTAACATCTGCCAAAGACAGACTTGGCGATAACCCGATCGCAAGGCTAAGTGCGGCCATGAAAAAATGAGAAAAACGTCCCTTCATACATCACCCTTTGATACGCAAAAGCTCAGACCTTTATGCGTCTGAGCACTTGATGGAAACATTGATCAAACCCATATTGCTGGCCGGGTCAGGTGGCGATGGCACCGTTTGAAAATCTGATTGACCGTCGTACAGCAAATCGAGAAACACCGTGTAAGAGGCACCATTGTCTTGGACGCGCGTCCGAGCACCCGCGATGTATCGCGGGTCATTCGGTGCGGGACCACCAACAAAACCAGCAGGAATCGCCGATATCCGCTCTGTGAGCGGCGCCGGACATGTTGGTTTGGAAATCGTTGCACCTGAACGAACGTTTGAGACAAACAATGGGCTGCGAATGGCAACCCGGTATGCCTCTTCCGCTAATTCATGGGTTTCAGAAGCCCAGGCGTCGACCGCTCGAACATAGGTGTCATTCACATTGGTCGATGCCGTAGTCGCTTCAGGATCTGCGTTCTCATTGCCGGCCCCATCACGAGTGATCATGGCCCAGTTGTCATTCTCGTTAATGAGCGTTCCACTCATGATCGAGTTGCCATCCAGGCGCACGAAGGTCGTGCTTTCGATGGACATATCAATGAACGCGCGAAGGTTAGCCTGCGCGAGCTCGGCCGCAGCCGCAGCACCGCCGACTGTTGCAGGGTCGACAATAAATGCTTCCGCGAACTGGTAGCCATCCGTATCGAGGCGACCATTTATCTCCAGCGCAAGATCTGACGCAGCCGGTGGGTTCGGGTCTCCGTTCGCATCGTTGATGACTCCGAAAGTGATGTTTGCAGCGGGAGCGCGGGGCTCGCTCCAATCAAAAGCAACGGTTGGCTGGCCAAGACCGTAATCACCATTGAAGTCATTGGGGATATTGCAGGACAGAAAAAAGTCATCGGCCGGTTGGCCTCCACCGCAGTCCACCGATTTCAGCCAATCAGTTCCAGTGCGGTTGAGAGGGGCTGGCGCAGCGGTTCCTTGGGAACTCATATAGGCTGCTACGCCATTGATGTATTGAGCAAGCTGATTCGCATCACCGGCTCGCTTAATTGCTATCGTTGAGTCCCGGAGGGTAAGAGTAAGTGCACCAATGATCGACGCGCCGATGACAAGCGCAGCAGTGGCCTCAACAAGTGTGAAGCCTCCCTGTTTTGTCATATTCGGTTTTTTCAACGCTCGCATGGTCATACACCTTTAGACCGGGGCGCTTGTGCGCCCCCGTATTGCCGTTTCTTACTTTCCAAACACAAACGTCACAGTGACGCCTTCAGCACAGTTCGCACCAATCGCGACTGGATCAACCGGTGAAACGCCCGCGTTGTATACTTCGGTGCCATCTACATCCACGCCGATTGCGTCTGTCTGAGACAGAGCGGCAAGCTCCGGACAAACGTCCCCAGTGACATTCGGCCAGTTGATCTCAAATTGGCGCGCAGCAACCGGAGCGTTGCCCTTCGGGTTCGCCGGTGGCGTCACGACTGTCACCGCTCCGCCGAACGAGTTGATCGCGGGATCACCCATGTTGTCTGGGAAAATTTCAAGGCTGTTCGCCGCAGCGGTCGTGAGACCGTTGAAATTGGCCCTCTGGTCATAAATCCCGATCAGCTTCTTGCCAGCGCCGTTGATAACCCTGGATTCCGTTTGCGCTTTCTGGGACGCCGTGGTGCCACCAGTGCTCGCCACGACTGCCGCGATAAATGCCGCGAACAGACCAAGCACCACCAGTGCCTCGACGATTGTGAAACCGCCTTGATTCTTCTTCGGAACTGCGTTTTGAATCACTTTCATGTCTTACCCTTCTTACAAGTAAATGTCGGTGTCATTCCTAGCACTCGATCTGTAATGCCTTATGCGACACTTTTGACGAGATACTTGTATTCTATCGCAAGAGAATACCGGAATGGGGGATTGCTCTCTATACTCCGCTACCGTGTGAGCTACAGGTTGTATCGTTTGTGCAACTTTTAAGCGGTTTCGGGGTTAGCTAACCCCGGATTGCAGGCTTGTGGACACGCTGAGCATGGTAAGCAGGGAAACCAGCACGACGCTGGCCGCAACGACCATCAGCGCAATATTCAGCCATTTGGCAAGACTGCCAATCGTGTTCATGGCTCGCGCTTCAGCGTCGTCAGCAATCTCTGAGAGGACCGACGTAAAGGCTTCGATCGTTCCGCGGCTATGCAAATCCAACTTGACCATGATCCAGGGTGTGAATAGGCGAGATCCGATCGCTTTACCTGGGCCCTGCTTTGCAACGCCGGCTCGATACTTGGATACAGCGTCTTCCAAGTAATGTCGCATATACTCGCTACCCGTCCGATCTCGCATTGTTTCCAGTGCTTTCTGAATTGGGGTGCCAGCTTTGATGAGGGATGCAAGCGTTCTCAGGTAAGTCGCGCCGGTAACACTACGCACGATATTCAATGGCGGGACCCAGTGAATTGCTTCTCTGACATCGCCTAGAACCTTGCGATTTATGAGGACAGTCAGCGCTGCAATCGCGATGAGAGTCAATGCAAGCAAGGGCGTCCATACCTCAATGTTTGTTGAAGCCCAGAACACTTTTTGCCCCAACGAATCCCAAGTGCTCACATCTTTCATGTCGGCAAACGTGCTAAGCAGGTTTTCGCCAATCCACTGAATTGCAAAAATTACCGCTACCAGGACTCCCGATGGGTACGCTACCCCTTTCAGAATTTTGATCTGCCGCTGATAACTGCTTTTGGCCATGTCTGCCGCAGCTTCCAGACCCTGAACAGGTTCACCTTCAGAGCCTGCTAACAACATCATTAACTCGGCATCTGGAATCCTGCCCTCGAGGGAAATGTGGATGCCCCTACCGTTTCTCTGCTCAGATTCGATATGCCGATAGACAGCGGCTGCGCTTTTCAACGAGCTGCGTTGCAGCCATACCGTTTCAGCCTGCTGTTCGAGTGTTTGAGCAACCTCACCAGACGCCTTTTGGACATCAAACTGATTTTTCATCAGCGATGCCAGGAACTCATATAGGTCGATCCTTTGCTGTGCTGGTATTCTTTTAATAAGGCTCTGCAAGAAATTCATTAAGCGGCCTCTGATTGGGTAAGTCTCGATGCGGAGTCACGTTTTTCCGCCAGGACGTTCATGTGTCCGAAGTGGTCTTCAAGATCGCGTGGATCAACCATGCCAGCCCTTACTTTTTCGATGGCGTGATCGGCCGCTGTCAGACCGGTGACCCGCTCTTGCAACGGTTTATTGCGTTCGCTGGCACCCAGCCGGCGCCAATGATTAAGTGCATCGGTTAGTTCAAGGTTGCGGAAACAACTGCGCATGTAGTCGTCAGGGATTACCACTTCAGCGCAGATACTCATGCCGCCAATCCCCTCTGGGTTTTTGGCGCTCGACCCCCTTACATAGATCTTCTCCTGATCAAATTGTGGGAACAGCGACAAGAATCGTTTCTTCTGCCTGGCGCTCATGTAGTCATCAATATTGGAGCGGGTCAGCCGAATCTTGGTTTCCTCGTCCAAAACTGGGATGAGTTGCTGGAAGACCAAGGCATTCAAGAACGAAGGGGAGCCTATCGTCTGAGGCGGCAATGCCAGGGCAGGACTGGATAAACGGTCAACGATCTCTATTGCAGACTGGGCATGTACCGTCGAGAGCATGATGTGCCCCGTCTGGACACCTGTCGCAGTCGCAGTCGCGCTCATTGCATCGCGGATCTCGCCCACCATGCCGACGTCCGGGTCACGCCGAAGCATGCTTTTAATCGCATTGGCAAATTCATCTTTGGGCGCATCTTCGTCATCACTCACAGCGGTTTGGAATGCGGGCAATTCGCGCTCGATCGGACTTTCTACCGTCAACACGTTCACATCGTTGTTGCGGTTAATGAACTTGACCATGCCGGCCATTGTGGTGGATTTACCAGAACCGGTCGGGCCGGACAAAAGCACCAGGCCTGACGCCTCAGAGATGGCAGCTTCCAGTTTCTCATGCTGGGCCCTGGTAAACCCGAGTGCTTCAAGGGAAATTTGCTTACTAATCTCTCGGCTGTCGTTCGCCAAAATCCGTATACATGCGTGGTACGCACCGTCGTCACCCGGAGCATGCTCATAACGGCAATCAAGCCTAATATGCTGGGAGTAACGAATCTTGATCCGAACGCGTTGCTTCTCCTTCTTGTCCCAGCCCGCATACTTGGAGCCAACATTGAAAGAACCGAAGCCAACGCCAATCACAGTATCTGCTTTTTCAGGGTTCCACTCTGACCACGTGCGCATCTGCCCGTGAATCCTGAATCTCACGGTGCATACGTCGGACTTACGAAAAAAATGGAGGTCAACTGCGCCAGCCTCATAAGCCTTTTTGACCAATGCCTCAAATTCATCCTCAGCATCAGTCAGCTCACCACTGGCCTGGCCTTCATCGCGATTTGTGTTGTAGACATCGAGAAGGTCGGGAGTCACCTTTAAAATCTTGGGTGCTTGCCTACCGCTGCTCGAGCCTGCGTAAGCGCTCAGCACCTTCTGTCGGACATTCATGAATACGTTTTTGTATTCATTGAAAAAGTCTGGCGTCACAAGAATGAGTGGGTCGCCGCCGACGTTCTCCGCTACCAGGATATGTTTATCGTATCCCTCAGAAACAAAAGGCTGACGGGAAGTTCCGCTCGCATGTTGAACCACAAGCTGGCCATGCATTTCTTCGATTTCGTTCCGGCTCCTGAGAACATCTGACTTTGCCGTTTTTTGAATACTCAGCGCCTTTTCCAGTTGTTCAGGCGTGATCTTCCCGGCGCGGACGAGTAATTTTCCCAGTTGGATGGGCTGATTCTTAGCCTCCATTTGACCCTGCATTTTTAAGGCTTTGATCAGCGTTTCCTCGCTAACCCAACCTTTGTTTTGCAGGATCGTCCCAAGTGGCATTGTTTGTTTGCTAGGCATGGCCCACCCGACTTTTATCGTGCTTGAAACACGGTTTTGCGAATGCCGAATTCGGTGTTTTCAAATACAACCCTATCCAGCTCGACAGACTTCACTTCCCATCCTTCGATCACAGAGCCATCTCGAACTTCAAAGTTGCGTCCGGATGACGTCATGCCGATCACTCCGATAAAGTCATCGCTGGGGCTATTTTGCGGAACGTAGGCTTCTTTCAGCACGGCGTCATCAAGCATCGACCGAATGCGCTCACGGCGTTCTTCTTCAGCCGTTTTCTGAGGCTTTCTAGGCTCGGCGCCCTCTGGTCTCTGACCGTTTGCCGCTGCCGAAGGCGTGGCCCCGAAATACTCAACCTGTGTATTCCCTTGACCTTTAGGCGGTCGGCGCGGTTTACCTTCATTGTTCACCTGTTTAATCTTCACCTGCAGCTCTTGGAGATCCAGGAGCCGTTCACTTCGGTTGATCTGATGGTCAAGATTGGTGAGCTCTTGCTGCTTTTGGACGATCTGGCCAATCGTCTCTGCATGCACAGACTGTCCAAGTCCAACCAATACAATGCATACAGCGCTCTGCATGAAAAATTTGACGCCTTGATTCATTTCGCACCTGCCTTTTCTGAAAAATAGAATCCTTTAATCTCGACAATTCGCGACGACCAATTCACTTCGAGACTGCCCAGGGCGACCCCTCTGTACTCACTGAGCATGTTTGAGACTGCTTCGATGTATCTAATTGGGAAAGTCATCCCCCATTCGCCCTGGTTCAGCGTCTCTGCACTCGGCATGTGCCTGCTCCCGCTGAACGGCACTTCAATCGCTTTGTTGATCGCATAAGATGTTCCCTCCCCGAGCGATGCAACGGTCATAAAATCACCGCGCAATTCTTCAATTTCTGGCCGCTTCAGGAAAACGCTTTGAAGAGTTGCGATCTCGACATCCCCCGAACTACTTGATGCAGGGATTACAGGCACGCCAGATACCTCAATGCTGCATGTCGCTTTTGTGCCATCAGGCGTGAATGCAAGAGAGTCACACTTCGAGCCGATCGCCCTATCAAGGATTTTGGGAAGCGTTAGATTTGTATTGATGTACTCAAAGCTGCAGCTTTGTTGCTCGCAGGCAAGCGATTCCAATTCCCAGCCTTTCAATTTGACCATCGTTGGCTGGATGGGATTGAACCAAAATTTCTTTACCGTTGGACCCGCCGCGTCACTGTTGGCCGCCTCATTGATCAACTCCTGATACTCTTGGCGAGCCATCATTACTTGCTGAGCTTTCCTTTTCTGAGCCCTCTCGATTGCCTCAGATTCCGCAATGCTCTCATTGATATATTTGTAGGTCAGGGCACCACCGCCCCCAATAACCGCCATGCCTGCAACGACCACTAACAGAGCTTGATTAGAGCCAGATGCCTTGAGCTTGGCTTTCTGAGCTGCCGACTTTGTGAGGATTTCCGCCAGCGGATGCGTTTCTTCCTGATCGACATTAAATGAAAGTTGATTGACTTCCGTCCCGACGAAGGCGACGTCTTCCACCCCGAGCGCGTCAATCGTGCTTTCTGCGATCTCTGAAACCTCGGACCAGTCGTCAAACAGAGCGTCCGTTCCAGTGACCACCTGCCCATCATTAACGATGCAAAGCCAGTAGTGTTCAGACTGTTCCCGATCGCCGCGAACCTTTTCGATGGCCAGCACAGTGCCAGTCCGAAAGGCATGGGCAAGCCACGCACCAAGGGCAATCGTTTGTCCCTTGCGGGAGACCTCTGATTTCGCGACGATTCCGTAGTTGATCAGATCCTTCGTCTGCGAATTGCTGCTTGCCAGCGAGATTACTTCATAGCCATCGGATCGCAGCTTGCCCCGCGCAGCCTTGTATTCCTTTGCCGTCGCTGTAGCCCACTCGATTCCGGCAATCACGCGCTTCGCATAGGCAGGCTGATTTGGCAGTACGATACTCTGCATTTAGAAAACCCCGTCTTGGATGTGCGGCGTAATCATAACCAGTAGCACCTGATCTTCTGAGGATTTGCTGGTACCGCCACCTAGCCCCCAGAAACCGGGATCACCGGTGCCCTGCTCTTGATTCGAAGATTTCGAGCTATTGAATGCCGCCAGAACCCATGTTTCACCGTTGCGCAACCAGGCCCTCTGAACAACGCTATTCCGGTCCCGGGTCGGTGTTTGGACGATCGTTGAATCAAAGTTCACCAGGGTCAGGTTGCTTGAAAGCTCAAGGGCGACTTGCAACTGCAGTCTGGATTCAGAGATAACGCGCGGAACCAGTGTGGCATCGAAGCCCACGTTTACTGTGTCGGTTTGAACATCACTCACCAGATTTTCTGTGTTCGTCGTGGTGTCCTGCTGAGAGATTCCGCTTATGTAGCCAGTTTCGGTCAATACTTTCAGACTGGTTGGCTGATTGGAAAGGGTCGTCACGGCCTGTTCATTGATCTCGGTGCTCTCGATCTGGGAGGCAAGCAATTCGAGGGCAAGCGATGCACCAGTGGAGGTCCGAATAACATTGAAGACGTTGGGCAGGGCCTGTGTAGAAACTTCTGCAGACTGTGTACCAACATCGAACGCACCGTTGTTCACGGTGTTCATAATGTTGTTCCACGTGAGGTTGAAGTCGTTTGTGTTCTCAACCGTCACCGACGCTGTGCGGATCTGCAGGTAGACCTGACGCCCAAACACATCGTTGACCTTCTCAATGTAGGTGGTCACCGATTCCATTGCTTCTGGGGTATCGACCACGACAATATTGCCGGTGCCCTTGACGATCGTGGCTTTGCCAAACGGTGACAGGAGAGCCTGCACGCCTTCCGCCAGCTCTTCCCAGGTCCCGCCTTCATTTTCAAACGACGCGTTCTGGCGAATCACTGAATCCCGGTCGCCCGAACGGCCAACATCGATATCCGCTTCGGCGATGCCGGGGAAGAACACTTGAAAGTTTTCTTGAGCCAGGCGATAGAAAGTGACGCGATTACGAACTTCGTCGTACTTCCAGCTAATACCAAGCTGAGCAGCAATGTTGTCCAGCAAAGAGGCGGCGGACCCGCCATCACTTTTGACTGTAATGTTGGCTTCAAGCGGGTTACCAAAACGCCCCTGGTCGCCACCATAAGAGCCGCCAAACAGTGTCATAACATTCGAGGTATCAATCACCTCGGCCTGTCCAACCGATCTCGGTGTGCCGGCCTGCCCGCCCTGGTTCCGGCGATTACGGCTATCATTTTCGTTGGTCGAATTTCCATCCGCATCAAGGTATAGATCAGACGCGAGGAAGATATCGACGTTCATTTCGTCGGAAAGACGAACGACCATCTCGGGTAGCGTCTTCCCGTACTGGCCGATCTTGACCCTCTGTTGCTCAAGGTGTTCATACCTTTCGTAGTCGCCTACTTCTTTCGCAACGAGCCAGGGCTGGTCATCCTTGAATGACCCGTCCTTGGCAGCACTCTCCTCGAGCTTCTTTAATTGCCCCTGAAGCCGTTCCAGAGTCGGAAGGTGGTCGCCTTTGTCCGCATTGGTTTCCGGGTACCAAGCGGCACACCCCGTAAGGGTGGCAACCAATAGCATCGAAATTGCGGGTTTCATGGTCTTCATATTGCTACCGCCCTTATCGCTTGGCATTCGCTACGAACACGCGAAGAACATTGTTGGAGTGCAGCTTGCCGTCGAACTTGGTTTGCTTTCGCACAATCTCGAAAAACGACTCAGCGGCGTCTTCAAAGTTGTCAGTAAATTCCATGTCCGCCGCAAAGATAATGTCGCCGTCCGACGGTTTTGGTTGCCATACCAGTTCTGCGCCGGCTGTTTCTGTCCAACGACTCATGGCCTCCCGCAACTTTTCACCTTTGGAAATCCGAAAGGTGGCCACTTCCTCAAACCGCGCCATGGGGGCTTCCTCAAACAGATTCCCAGCATTGGAAAAGCTCTGCGGGAATGCGCCCTGCACTTTCTGAACGGCAGGTTTTTCCGCCATCTTTTCTTCCGCTGTAACTCCGCCAGCAACAACGGCCAGCGCTGCTGTAAAGGCTGCGAGCAGGGTCGTTTTAATCTGTTTCATCGGTCGGGCACTCCATGTTCTTTGGGAAAACTGCGGCCACTTTGTCGGCTTCGTACAAGCACATGCGACCATAAAATTCATTCACAACCTGACCCATGATCTGCATGGCGTCGCCTATGTAGGTCTGGGATTGGGAAACGCGCTGATCTTCAATGAGCCAGTGAAATTCTTCGTAGCCAAAGATCAGGGCCAGGTCTTCCACCACGATCCTTGCGTTCTCCCCTTTCTCTAGGTTGAACACACTCTGATCCGGCTTGTCGTCGTTCAGGTTGATGAACGACTTCGTAGACACCTTTTCTCTAACAAGGGCTTCTTCAGGATTGGGGTTTTTATCAAACACACGGCCGGCAGTGGCGGATGGGTACGTTTCTTCCAGGCCAATTTGTTCTGGGCGATCAAAGATCATCTTGCGGCCGTTCTTCACGAAAACTTCTTTGCGGTTGAAGTCAACATGAAACTGGAATCCATGGCGTTCACCAAGATTGCTCAGTGCATCGAGCCACGTTGCGCTTTGAAGATCCCAAGACACAATGAGGCGACCTTCCAGGTCAAGGTCGCGAGCTCTCATGACCTTCCAGCGATCTGGCGCGAGGATCTTCAACGCGTCAGACAGTGGCATCGGGTCGCCATAACTCGGGCCGGGCTCCATATCGGGACGCCGACCATAGGTGATGACAGGCTGATACGTGTTGTCCACCCACATGCTGAACTCTGATTGGTCGAACACCGCTTTTTGATCATCCGGGTTCGGAGCATTCGATTTCTTGATCTCAAACGCGGCCATCGCTGTCGCCGATCCGAGGCACAGGGCGCTTGTTGCCACCCCAACTGTCAAAGCACGTCTAACCGTGTCCATAAGCCTTTCGCTGCCCTAATTGGTGTTAAACTATTTCCAAATTAGAGTTCATTCTACAACACCCCATGTGAGATGTGGGGGAACGCTTCAATTCGGAGGAAAATGGCATGGGGCAGGTTCTAGTGATCGTGGAGTCACCCGCGAAATCCAAGAAAATCCAGTCGTTGCTCGGACCCGGATACCGGGTTTCTGCCTCGGTGGGACACATGCGTGATCTGCCCACCAAGGAATTGGGGGTCGATCCACAGACATTGAAGCCCTCTTATGTCGTCTCGGATGGAAAGCAGGATGTGGTGAACAACCTGAAACGCCTTGCGAAAGCCTCGGACGAAGTGATTCTCGCAACTGACCCGGACAGGGAGGGTGAGGCGATCGCCTGGCACCTGAAAATGGCGCTAAGGCTCCCCGATAACGTGAAGCGAGTCTCCTATCAGGAAATCACTGCCGACGCGATCAAGAGGGCCATGGCCAATCCCGGACAGATCGATATGAACCTCGTGGCCGCACAGGAGAGTCGTCGGGTGCTCGACCGTTTAATTGGGTACCAGGTTTCACCCGCGCTCAGTGACAAGGCCAATCTCCGCCTATCGGCAGGCCGTGTTCAGTCCGTTGCCGTCAAATTCGTGGTCGATCGAGAACGCGAAATTCTCAATTTCCAACCTCGCGGGTACAACGTGTGCAATCTGCGGTTGGCCGGTCACCCTAACCTGTCTGCTCCCCTAAACCAGTCTCCGTTTGTCCACGACGGTGAACGACTCTGGAAAGCCTCAGATGCTCAGCCATTCGCCGGCCCCCAGAAGGTCAAGCTGATCAAAGCCGGCATGACGCCCACCAAGGTCAAACCAAAACCACCTTTCACGACGGTGGATCTCCAGGGCACTGCCGGCAAAATTTTCGGAATGACGGCGAAAGAGGTTATGGCTGCCGCTCAGGCTCTGTTCGAGCAGGGTCTGATTACCTATCACCGAACGGATTCACCCAACCTGTCAGACGAGGGCATAGCCAAGATTCAGGCTCAACTGCAAAGTGAGGGGTTACCCATTGCCAAGGAGGTTGCCCGCTTCAAGTCCAAGGGCGATGCGCAGGAAGCACACGAGGCTATCCGTCCTTCCGACCCATCTGCAAAGGTCGCCGGTCAGACTGACAGCGAGAAGAACGTCTACGCGTTGATCCGTGAGCGAGCCGTCTTGAGCGTGATGCCCAATGGTGTTGACGCGGTAACCGAATATGTCTTCAAGTCTGAGCGGATTATTCCGGATAAGAACGGGCGAAAAGTCCACCCCACCTACACCGCTAAGGGGAAGGTGGTTACCGACCCGGGTTGGAGGGCTCATGCCCGATTGGAAAAGAGTCGCCAGAAAGATACACCCTTACCAAAGCTCGAGCAGGACGCGATATTTAACGGCTCCGTGTCAGCCACACAGAAACAGACTGAGCCGCCTACCCGGTATAACGAACAAACCCTGATTAAAGCGCTTGAGGCCAAAGGTATTGGTCGCCCCAGTACATACGCAAGTATCATGGAGAACATTAAGAACAGGTCTTACATTGAGCCGAAGCAGGGATCGGGTAAATCTCCCCAGTTCATTCCCTGCAAAACCGGTTACTACGTTGTCGACGCCCTCAAAGAATTTTCCTTCATGTCCTACACCTATACCCGTGCGGTAGAGGCATCGCTGGACAAAGTAGCCAAGGGCAAGATGTCATACGTGGGCCTTGTGCGTCCGGTGAATACCCAGCTCTTGGAGGATATCGACCAAAGGCTGCACGCCGAATCACTTGCCCTCTCCGGTCGCTGTCCTAAGTGTGAGCAGCCGATCATTCAGCGAATCAAGCGCGGCAAGGCCTACAAGGGCCGCAAACCGAACGACAGCAAGTTTTGGGTGCATAAAGATGAAGCTCACGGCGAAGCCTGTATCCAATACCTTGATGACGATAACGACGCTCCTATCATCCCACCCCCGCAGGTGACAGCCCCCTGCCCTACCTGTTCAGAACTTCTTATCCGCAGGTACTCCCAGAAAGGCAGCAAGTCTCCCTATTGGGCGCATAAGAATGCGGATCATGCCGATACCTGTGGTACCCGATTCTTTGGAGACGAAGACGGAAAGCCCGTTGTCCCGGCCCCGGTACCAACTACCAAGTGCGTTGAGTGCAACGGCGTAATGAAGCAGCGGACAAACGGCAAGACACAGCAGCCTGTGTGGGTGCATGATGCCAAGAAGCCAAAATGCGGAAAGAAATTCATTGACGATGATGGCTCAGGCGTTCCCGTCAATGCGTCAAAGAAGGTGTCGTGAGAGCGGGCACGGTTGTGCCTGTGTGCGGTAAAGACTGCTAATAGCCTGCCGGATGGTTCCGGCAGGCGGGGGCGCTTGCCGCCCGGCGCGCGTCCCTTTCATTTTCCGATCGTTTTGGGTTTGCCGGTCAGGATTGCGGGTGTTGCTCAATGTAGTGTGTGGTGCCTGGCAGTGTTCTCTTTGCTGCTCCCAGGGCGGTTTTCTTCCTCGCCTTCCTGTTCAGGTCCGTGCCGCATTTCTGCTTCGGCGATTGCGAACACGAACGGAAAGAACGAGAACGCTATGCTGAGAACGCCTGTGCCCACATAGCCCCACCACAGCTCGCCTTCGCTCAAATCTCCGAACAAGCCTTTGGCTATTCCGACGATGCCCAGGACCACCATGAACATGCCGGCAAATCGCAGCAATCCGGGTGACACCAGGATATCGCCAGCGGATCGCTGGATCTTCATCCATTTTGCTTTCCATTCGATCATGTCTCGCTCCCGAAGTTTCACATCAAATAAGGTCCATCCGACCTATACCGCCTGAATAATCGCCGCTGCAATTAGAAAGCAAAGGACGATTTTTCCTGCGATATCCACTTTTGAGCTGACCGATTCCACCGAACCCGGGAGATTTGAATCCCTTTGAGGGTCTTGCTGTTTCATCAGCAAATATGAAATCACGGTCGCCACCAGCATGCATACAATGGCGATAATGAATAGCAGCATTGACAGGACGTTTCCCTCGTAGCCATAAGTCACGAAGGACCCCGCGAGCGCACAAAGAGCCATGACAAACAATAGGGCGAGATTTGCAATCATGACCTTACCTCGTTTGCGTCCTTTGAGTTGCTGGCGACTGATTCATATAGATCCTTCTCATTCTCTCGTAAATGATTTTGAGGACGAATGACACCGATGAAGCCAGCGACTACCAGCAACATTCCAAGCCCCACGCCAATGTAAGGCAGTCCTTTTACAATCTCGCTCATGCTTCCTTTTAGCATGGCCACAGCCCCCGATGCTTCTTCAGGTGATCCGGTAGATGCGACGTATGGGGCAATGGATGTTCCAAGGGCAATTACCACAGCAGCGATCAGAAAGATCTTGAGCTGGCGGAGTGCTCGATTCGTGAGTGTGCGGTCCATGTCGTCTTTCGTCAGTGGCGTCTCTTTGGCCGACGATTCATTGTTGAATTGGCCGCGCCTGGCATTTTGCTCGGCGATCGTTTGGAGCTGGCTGTATTCATCAGCATCCACCTCGACTGTCAGCGACTCATTGTCTGAGAACAGCAGGCCAACCTTAGCGGTGGCCGATTCCGGTCCACTCGTTGCCACGGCCCCGAATGCCGCCCCGAGTAGAACGCCATCGAGAATAGAATCGTCACCTTCAGAGCCATCCAACATGCCGCCCACGATAGCTCCCATGACAATGTTTCCGCTGCGGCGCTTCTCGTGCTCGATGGCTTTGCGTTTGCGGTCGTCCTGAATAGTATCGGTAGTTACAATCAGGTCAAGGTGAGCCAGGTCCCACGTTTTGCGGGTTTCGACAAGGTTTGCGTCCGGGGATAGGCACTCCCGGATCGCTCCGTTAAAAAGCTCAAGGTACATTCCGTTGGACAGGTTTAGCATCTGGGTCTCCAATTCTCTGTTTTCGTTTGCGCCGGATACGACGCGACCTTCATTTAACCAGTCATATTTGTCTAGTCTGATAATGCTACCACACTAGACGCATGCGTCTAGTTGCTTCGCAGAAAATCAGAGACACCATCGGAGATTTTTGGGATGGTATTCAGGAAACTTGGGCGGCGAGGGGCGCCGCCCAGGCGGGGCTACCGTCAGGATGCCCAGCTTTGAACAACGTCTTTGCCGTGCTTCTTGCGCCACTCGTTCAGGGTTTTATGGTTACCACCACGAGTTTTTACAACTTCGCCAGTGTGAGGGTTCTTGTAAGTCTTCAGGGGGCGAGTCGCCTTGGCTTGGCCGGCCGAGGACTTGCCGGAAATCGCCACAGATGGGTCGATCGCTACTAGAACCTGAAGTACGTCTGTGGGCGACTTATTGAATTGATCCATTAGCCCCTTAATGTCTTTTTCAAACTCCAGCTCGGATTTCAGGGTCTCATCACTTTCTAGTTGTTCAAGCTCTGCGTTGAGTTGATCCCTTAGTTCTCGTTTCTGGTAATACTCGTTGATTTTTGCCATGTGCCAATGTTCGCCATATTTAAATTGGAAATTAAAAGATAACTCTTGCATTAAGAGTCTCAGCTAACGCGCAATAAGATGCGGTAACCCTTTTAATAATTCAAGCGCCTTTAAAACTTAGATATATCGGACTTGTTTAATTGTGTGATCCCAGCGAAATTTTGTGATCAAACTTGGGAACGCGCTCGTTTTCGGCCCATCGCCCGCAGAGGCGGCCACGCTCAACTGTTGGAAGCTCTACTATTTGTCTGCGAGCAACAACATCACCGTGACGGTTCGACGCTATTTCGGTGTGCCAGGGGCTTTGCTCAGGTTTCAATGAGAAGCAGCTTTTAAGCTGCATCGGCGAGTACATGGCGAGATGGGTTGGACAACGGTTTTCCCAATCGCCCAGGCTCAAATGTGTGCGGTGCCAGAGCAAAGCGTTATCTGTCGCCGCGTCCAGTTCCCTATCTTGTATCCGGTACTCAATCTCATGTACGACGACGAATTCGGCATTTACGCTCCATCGAGCGACCGTCCTTACTGCATCTGTCTGATCAGGAAGTTCAAATAGAAGTCCATCGATCGCTTTTTGCCCGATCCGCCTGCAGGCCACCTGGTACGTTTTGTTTGGGTGTGGGCGACGCGTAACCAGTTCTTCGCCAGCCTTCAGAGTAAGGTTGTGATTCGCGACGCGGTAATCGATCAGTTCGACGTGCCGGCCTGAGCGGGCGCACGTCCGGAATGTAGGGGTAACGTGAAGCAGCATTGCGAAGCTCCGCTGAATGGGTTGCAGGGTGTCTTAGTCTCTGTCGCCCACTCGGGAAAGCTCGGGCGCTGGCACGCAGCGAAGGTTTCCCAGAATTGCCTTGGCTTGAGTGCTGGATAATCCAGCTTCGCCCAGCGTTCTGATAAATTCATCACGATCAAACGCAGCCTGATCCTGATAGAAATAAATTCCATACCCACGGCCGTGAGAGAGCAACGCGACAATTTGATCGCCTGGCGGGCGACGATCGTTCTTCATCAATTCGCCAATTTTCTCAATCGAGGAACCTTGCACAACCAGGCCCGCTTTCTGGAGCCGTTCGATTAAAGATTGGATGCTTTCCATGACTGTCTCCATTTGCAATGTCGGGACCATTAGCCCGGTCCCGACACATCGTCATGGTCTCTTAGAAATGGCCAATAACGCCGATGGCGATGCGCGACTCCGCCCCCTCGAGTTCACTGTCGACAACACCGTTGGCAGTGTTGATCTGGTATTCCTCGGAACTGAAGGCAGTGTGCGTCCATTCGAGCCTTGCGCTCAAAGAGCGGGTGATTGCGGTTTCAAGGCCGACACCTACACGGAATCCGCCCAGGTCTTCATCGTATTCATCATTGGTCACATCGCCGGTACCGGTGTCACGAGTTGAGGATTCAACTTCCACGCTGGTCATCTGGTAACCGGCAATACCGTAGATCTGGCTGTGTGCATTGACGTTGAACGCAAGAATTCCGGACAGCCCAACACTCAGGTTGCTGGAAATCGTTTTGTCGATGGTCTGCTGATCGTTCACAAACTGGGTTTCTTCAAATTCAGCACCGCTATCAGAGACGTGTGCTTCGAGTCCGAAGTAACCCGTAGAGATCGGAAACTTAATGCCTGCAACGCCACCAAATGCGGGCCCTGATGCACTACCGGTCGACTCTGACTTGGTAATCGTGCCACCTACATCGATGACAGAGCTTTCTTCGAACTCCGTGGCGTTCCATCCGGCGTTCAACCCGGTATAGAAGACGGGGCCAGCGGCCATCGCCGAGCCTGACATGCCAATGCTGGCGATAATGATTGATGCTGCAAGCGTCTTGGTTTTCAACATGATGATAGTTTCCTCTTTTACGATTACTGGCGGTCGAGATCCAGGAACTCGACATTCATTGGGCTACCCATAACCACACGAATTCGGTCAGGAGATCCCGGCAGGAAGTCTCCTACTCCGTTGTAGTCACCGTCTCGCTCCGCGCCGGTTGCCGCGGTAGTGGCAGAACAGTTGGCTGCGTCAATCTGAACTTCGATCAGACCTGATTCGCCGTTGGGTACATTGGCGATGCCGTTATAGGCGCAACCGGTTGTGTCAGAGCCTGCAATGGTTCCGTCTGAGGCAATCGTCAGCGTCGCCGTGATTGCGCCCGGGTTGCGCGTCCCGCTGTAGGTTCCGGAAAGCTGGGTCAGCGTCAACGGCGTTGTGGCAAATGTTCCATCGTTGGTTGTATCTCGAGTCGCTGAGTACCGGTTCTCAAGCTCACCACCATTGCCAAGCAGGGAGCCGGCAAGATTGAAGGAGCCGCCGCCACCAGAGTTATCAGGCGTCCCGAAAATTTCGGATGCATTTGATGGCGGCCGGTCAGTCCCTGGCGTTTCAGACTGAACAACTGGGCCTCGAAAGGTGTCAACGTCACTCACCGTCACGCGGGTTACGGCAAGGCGGCTGTCAGTAGCTACAACGATTCGCCCCGTATTGCTGATCATCATCAGGCCGCTTTCAATGAAGGTGGCGCCGTCGCCTAACGGAATGTCCTGATAGTCGTAAACGCCAGGTTCCAGGCGCGCCGCAATGCTGGGCTCTTCGTTAAAGTCATTGGTGAAGAACGTCGCCGATTCCTCGACCACTTCCTCGTCCGGATCATTATTGGTTCCACTAATCCGGGTTCCGATCGAACCATTGGTGCCGAACATGGATAGGGTGCCCGTGGCAACGTCAATACGGCCAACGGCAAACCAATCACCGTCACGGCTGTCACCGGGTATGTCGACCGTGGGGCCGCAATTCGACGCGGTATAGGACATCTCAATAACGTCCTCGCCGCCGTCCGGGATAATGACCTCGCCAACATACTCGCAACCTGTTGTGTCAGAGCCCATCAGGGTTCCGTCACTCGAGAGGCTAATGGCGGAGCCTACGCCCGTGTCGTCAATTCCGCTGTAGGTTGCCGCAATGCCCGCCAGTGTCAGCGTGCGCTCATCCGGTGCTTGCTTGTCCATTCGATAGTTGTGGACCAGGGCCTGCGTCTCATCGTTGATTACAGATCCTGAGATGCGCGCCAGCGCATCAGGCCCAACCCCTGTATCACGCCCGCCTTTGAGAAGACGGGACACATTATCGTCCGGGGTTTCGGTCGACTCGACCGGCATCGAGAAACGATCATTTTCATTCAGTTCAATGCGCGCAAAGTCGATCGAATTCTCAAGCGCCAGGGCAATACGGCCAGATTCACTAATGATGGCCAGCCCAACTAATTCCGAACCGTTGGAAGGAGATGTCTGGGTGTATTGATAGATGCCGATGGGAATCTCGGTACCCAGCGACGGTTCCACACTCAGGTCACCATTGCTAAACAGTCGGGGTTCAGGGACTTCGGGTTCCGGCTCCGGGATCGGTGCCTCGTCGCTCGGCTGCAAGGGCTCATCGTCACTGCCGCCTCCGCCACAACCAACAAGAAGGCCGGGCATGGCAAGCGCAAGTGCGATCATTTTAAATTTCATGCGGTTCTCTCCACAGGCGTTTCAACTAATAGTATCCGTGTGATACTTGTCGATAAGCCCATGATAACCGCTGAACCGATCCGTATGGGGGGTTAGGCTCCGTCCGTAGCCAACTTTTTCTCAGACGGTGTGGCAAGTTGCTGCAATGCTTTTTCGTAGGCAGGTGTAAAGCGGCGAATCCAGGGGCACCCGATATCGTGCTTCGGGTCCTCTTCGACTGCATGGGCAGTGGTTGCCCAATAACCGTTGAGCGTATGAAAGGCTGTTGGGGAAGGCCAGAATCTCAGGTGCTTGGCGAATCGTTCTTGATAAACCCGCCGATCACGCGCGGGCAATGTCTTCATCGTCTGAAGCCACACGTCCGCATCCCATTCGGTGTTCTCCGGCAAGGCCAGGACTTCCACCAATATGGCTTCGTTCCCCATATTCGATTCAATTTCTTCCATGACCTGAGAAGCCATTCCCAGAGTTGGGATGCTCTGGTGTCTTTCTGGCTGCCCTTTCGCGACGCTGAGCGTTCGGAAAAGCGTTACCAGCTCGCCTTGGGAGATCCACGGCGCAAAAATCAGGCTGCCCCGACCATAACGCACGGCAAGATCGACGTGTCGAGACCAGAACACAAGCGGACAAACCATCCTGACTGTCTGCAGGTTGATTCCATGTTTGCGAACACGATCGGAGATTGCCTTCGCAGACAGCGGCTGACCGTCGCTGTCTTTGTCGCGAGGCTCGATCATCAAAGGTGTCGTAGCTGCATTCTGGCCTTGCACCTTATCCATGGGCGGGTAGGGGTACCCGGACACCTCGCAGCGATGCCCAGTTTTTTCCGCCAACTTCATGGCCATCGGTTGATACTTCTGACCAAGTGTTTCTGGCAACAAGCTCTCAACAATCGAGGCTGAAAAAAGCTGCGGAGTCTTCATACCCTTCCCCGAACCAGTGGTTTATGGATTACTGAAGAACGCTGTTCAACTGGTTCGACGCGTCCTGGCCAGACATGGACTCGCCGACGGCCAGAACAAACGGAATCAACAGAACCAGCAGCACGCCGCCACCGATAAACCAACCTTGACCATTCTCGAATGCCGGACGCTGATTTTTCTTCGCCATGACCGCACTGATAATGCCGAAGCCGGCCAACGCCACCCCGATGAGACCGAGGATCGATACGATGTACGGAACCGCAACGGTAAATTCGTTCGAGATGTTCTCGATCCAGTCGGAGAGGGCCGCATTTGCGGTAGTAGGGATCAGAAGTGCCGTGGTTACGGCAAGCCAGACCTGCGCGATGCGCATTCCCAGAACCCGATCTGCCCGGCTTCCTGTGGTTTCAGGTGCTTTCACTTTGGTGCGACTAAGCATGGTATTACCTCACTGCTCTTAACGATTGTTGTGGATCAAAGATTCAGTTCGCTACTGAATGTATTAGCTTCGTTGGTCGCCGACTCAAAGACGTCATCCAGGAAGAACTGAAAGCACGTCAATACAGTCGCTGCGAACAACCGAGAAAGACCGGTTTTGGCAAGCTCAAAACCGTCCTGCTGCGGATCACCACAACGGGCGAACGCAAACATGGATCGAAAGGCTGTTATCCAGCCAACAAACACGAGAAACGCAAGGATACCGAGAAGGATTACATCGGTCGGGTCCGTCGCGTTCTGGATGGCGCTTGAATAAGTCATCGCCCTTGGTACTTTTCCGCCTGTCCGGTCGTCGCCGAACAGGGATTCGCTCATCTGCTGCATGAACGGGATCAACAGAATGCATAGCGGTCCAACCATTGCGCGCCAGGCAATACTTGCCGGAGCAATCTGCTGGGCGAATCTCGGGTCCTTCATCTTGATCATTTTCCAGATCGCAGATGCGGAAAATAGAACCCCTATCCCGGGCGCAATGATCGTGAGAAGCAGGTTCTCGATCGTGCCGAACTCGGCCGCGAAGTTCGCAATGAACTTAATAAACCCCGAATTCTCATTCGACAGGGCGCCGCCCAGTAATTGCTCCAAATCGAACATGGGTACGCTTACCTTTTCGTGATCACGCCATTGGCGGTGATAACGTGCAGTTTCTCAGGGTCTAGCTGAGTGACCTGCCCCCAGCCGGGGACCTCGGTACCCACTCGTGCAACAAAGGACATTCCGTCAGGGCGGTAAATCACTGCCTTGGTCGGTGTAACGCCTCGAACATACCAGCGCTCGCCCAGTCCTTTTGCCGCTTGGTCTTGCCGACTCTGATTTCGGTCTGCCACCTGCTGGCGATTTTGTTTAGCCGGCGCCTTCTCCGGTTCATCGTAAGTCCCACTGAAACGCTTAGGGTCATTCAGTGCGGCAAGGGTTTGCTTATCGAGCCAACCAGTTTTCTTCAGACCGTGTTCTTCCTGCAGTCTTTTGATCGCCCAGCGTGTCTGGCCTCCCAAAATGCCATCAACAGGGCCTGGCCGATAACCATATTCCTTCAGGGTTTTCTGCAGAGCTTTAATGTCCGCCGGCGACTTCGGAGCCCCTGACGCCATCTGTATGTTTGAAGAATTTGACTCAGTGGGTTGTGCCGTGCGCTGCTTGTTCACATTGCTGCCTTCCTGAATCATGGACTCCAGGCGCTGCACTCGCTTATCGAGTCCTTCTACGTCACCCTTCGTTTTCTTCTGATAAGCCTCAAGTTCGTCTCTGAAATCCTCGATCTTCTGACCGTTCTTGCTGGTCATATCCATCAGGGCGGCGAACGCCTGGCGCTGCTCTGAAAGCGCTTGCATGTAATCGGGCTCTCTATCCAGTCGGTTGTTTGATGTTGGTTCGGCAATCGGGCTTCCATTCGCAGGGACTGAAACCTGAGATGTACTTGCTTGGCGATCGTTTTGACGCTCCGGCTCATCCAGCGTAAATGGTTGGGCCACTGAGTCCGCATTGCCATCGCCCCCGGAATTGCTCGGCGCGGGTGGTGGTGGCGGCGCCTGAGTGCTTCCGGCATTGCCGGCCATTTGCGGTGCATTCCCATTGCTGGCCATCGAGGGTTGCCCGCTACCGCCCTGTCCACTGGACTCGGGGAACGGGGAAACCGCAACCGGCTGATTTTGACGCCCACTATTCGTAGCCTGACCTTGGGGTTGAGGCGGTGCGGGCGGCGGCTCTGGGAGTGCCTGCCTGTTCTCTTCCGGCGCGGGTGGCGGTGCAGGCGGTGGCTCAGGCAATGACTGAGAGGCCTGTGTTTGCGTCTGTCCGCCCCCCATAAAGCTGGTAGCAACATAGAACATGCCGCCAGCAACCAACACCGCGGCTAATGCAAGGCCCGTCCATGCTTTCCAGCCCAGTGACGCATCCCCTGGGGGTTCTTCGCCCTCTTCATATTCTTGCTCGTACTCGTATTCCAGGTCCCTCTCGGGATCACCGGTCAGTTCTTCGGTTTCATCGAATTCATCGAGGTTGATTTCGCCGGAGAAGTCTTCGCTACCAGATTCGTCAACGACGTCTTCTGTGGTCAGCTCAAACTCATCATCTTCGGTATCAAGAAAACCCGAATGAGGATCTTCCGGAATGTTGAAGTCCTCGTCCGGCCGAAATTCGTCTCCGCCGTGATCCAGAAAATCCGTGTCTTTGTCGTCAGACATATTCAAACCACCTGTTGATTCAATCTAGGTATAGGATACCTTGTGTGAAATCCATTGTGGGGCATTAGCCTTCATTCGCAGCCAACTTTTTGCCTTATCCCAATGGATCACCGAATCCTTTTGCTTCCCGACGCTCTTTTGCTCGGCGCGCCTTCGATTTTTCGGTGTTCAGTTCGCACACCGTGTCTTCAAACAACACGCCCGCCTCTTCATTCGGGTCGAGAGTGACAGTGATCGGGCGATTGATGTTTTCGCGGAATGCCTCTTCAAACAGTTCCCCAAACTCCCCCAGCAGCGTCCAGGTCACCTGCTTGCCATCCGGATCACGATTTTGTGTGCTCACCGTGCCGTCAGGGGTGACCGTTTCGCTGATCGTGGCTCTGTTTTCCGCCAGCGTCTGAAATGCCCCGAGAACGACGCCAAGGCCAAACCCGCCATAGCGGTAAATGATGTGGCGATCCACGTTCGAGGCCATTGCCCAAAGTGTTGTGTTTGGATCAAGAACCCATGCGCTAACCTGATAAGACTGGCCGTCAGGATCAAACAGGGTGTCGATTTTGAGTTTCATCTTGGCGCCAAGCTCGTTGAGCTCAAACGTGCCCATACCGATGTATCCACGCAGGTTTCCCTCAAGGAAAGTCATGCGAACCGGCCCCTGATAATCGGTATTCAGAGCGATGTCTGTCTGGGCGTACCGGATTTCACCGCCACGCACCAGCGGGAACTCACATGAACCGGTACCGCCGCCCTCTTCGCCCTCTCTTACAAGTCGAGACTGGCCGCTGCCATTACTATCAATGCGAGCTGCAGATGGGGCTTCGCTCTCGTTGGCACTGGTTTTGGCAAACGCCATTCCATTCGGCGATGGCGGGGTACCCTCAAAATTGATCAGTTCAACGGCTGCCTGAAAACGGCGATTTCTGTATTCCTCGTGAATACCGGCAATATTGTCTCGGCGAGCCTGCTCGGCTCTCGCCTGATCCCGGCGTTGTTGGGGTGTCAGGTTTGCTGGCGCTTGACTACCAGCGGCATAGATTGGTTCACCTGCATCCGTATACCCAATGATCTCTCGGCTGTTGTCGGGATCACCAAAGATTGGCTTTCCGTTGTCTCCGTAACCGATGATCGTCCGCCCTGCCACTTCATCCTGGTAAACAGGGTTGCCGTTCCGGTCATACCCGGCGATCTGCCGGCCTTCCTCACCAACCGGCAGACCATCAGGATCGTTCCGCTCTTCCACATCAATAAGAACAACGTCATCGGGTGTCGGCTGACCCATCCGGCCTGCTTCGTTCTGCTGCTGATTGTATTGCTCAAGTGCAGATCGCTGTTCATCGGTCAGATTCTGGGATGTCAGATCCGGTGACAAATTCCGCGTATCGGCAGAGCGAACTTCCGATTGCCCCGCTGCTCGACGTGTTTCTGCGGTCGATGGTCTCGGTTGCGCTTCATCGTTTGAGCCCCACAAAGATTGGTAAGACCACCAACCGATCGTAGGGACAATGATCAAAACAAGAATCACCCCAATGAGGACGGGGCGACCTTCTTTTGAAAACAGGTAGTCCTTGGTGCTCTGGTCGGCCATGATTATTCCTTAAAGCTCAAATACACTCGGGAGCCCTCAGAGTTCAGGGCCATTACCGGGTTAATTCTCGGAATGATGTAGATGCGAACGCCGTCCTGCAGAGGAGTGACACTTCGGGCGCCAGCTCTGGGGGCTGGGGAGACAAGACGATAATCAGTCATGACGAACATGAACTTGGGTTTCTCTTCGTCCATCCATGCGTCAACGGAAGGATCGGATGTTTTCAGCCTTTTGAAACCTTCCGGCGTCACCTTGTAAGCCAGCTTGTTCAGTACCCGATCGAGATAACCGTCCTCATCATCCTCATTGCCCGTTGCGTTGATCTTGGGAGCAGATGACGAGTTGGTGTTCATCAACATTTCTTGAGTGTCTGAATTCGGGCCCCGCTCAGTGATGCGGATATGCTTGAGCGCATGGTACTGGTCGTTGTTTCCCGAAATCGTCATGGTGACCGGCAACGTCAACCCTTCCAGGAATACTGAGACGGATTTTCGGCCCGCCCCGTTGTTGGCATAAATCACCAGCGAGTTTTCGGTTCCGGCTGGCTGCTCCATAGTCGCGAGTGAGCCGGTTTGTCCGATGTAATTGATCGGCCAGGGAGCGCCGGTGATGTCCGTGAACACAACGCTGGTGGGGTAATCAGGTGTCACCATGATCTCTGGAATGCGGTCAGCATTGGACGAAATCTGTACCAGTTCCCGCTTTGGCTCCACATCACGCAACGGCTTGTAGGTGGCCTTCTCGTCTTCCATCTTGCGCTCACGGATCTTCAGCTTTTCCTCGGCAGATAAAGGAAACAGCATGTCCATGTCGCTGGGGAGCGTCTTCAGATCAATCCGTTTTGAAACACTCGGGTTCGTGTTGGTATCAAGGTCGTAATCGCCTGACTGCTTCTCCTGTTGAGCGACAGCGAAACCTGACCCGGCCAGTGCAATGAGCAAAGATCCGGTCATGGTGATCCCTGTCAAAATGCGCGCCTTCCGGTTAACCATCCTCTACCTCCTATCCTGAATGGCATACTTGGCGAGCATCAGACCGGCGTCATATTCCAGGATGTTTGCCCGAACAATCCATGCTGTGAACAGGATGTCCTGGTTAATCCTGCGACGCTGACCATTCTCAACCTCACCCGAGTCGTAAACCAGTCGCATGGGGATTTCGACAACCCACAGGCGACGCCCCTGAACTGTGTCTTCGTTCACCACGACTGGCTCATCCACAATGTTCGCCCGCAAGATCAGAAAGCCATCGAGCACTTTCGGCAGGATTCCGGATTCTTCAAGGTCATTCTGGAATTGCTCGAGTGTCACTTGCTGGGTGTAATCACGAGCCTTGTTCAGCTCGGCCCGATAATTCGCATAGTTCCAGTCATATAGGTCAGGAATGTTCCTGCGAACCCAATCGATCAGCGTCTGGCGGGATTCCAGCGGTTTATCCAGCAAAGGCAGTTCTTGTATGCGGCCATCGACTGTCATGCCGAGCAGTTTGGGTTCTGGTCTACTGGCGTGGAGAGATGCATTCCAGAACAACAACGCTACGCAGATCAGCAACAGTGCCAGGATGGCCCTGCCTTTGAATTTGGATAGTTTCGATTCGCTGACAACCATCGCCGCTAACGCTTCTGCCCCATGAACCATTGGGACGTTTGCTACTCGCTCCGGCTGCCGGCGTTGCTGTTTTTGAGCCATGCCTTTAGCGGCCTGTGCGCCCTGAGCAGCTTTCTGTTTAACTTTTGCTGCCGCTGGGTTGCCTGGGCGCGGCTTTTGCTGCCCACTCGGGGCGCGGTTGGGGGCGCCCTTTGTTGGTTGCCGTTTCGTTGAATTCTCTGCCATGTGTTTCCAGTCCAGCTATTACAGTTTCGACTATGATAACTCATGCGAAAGCCAAACTGAGCGAATCCCCTCATTCGCAAAGCGATTGGGCTGGAAGGCTCTCAAACGCGTTCGTTTGAACGCTATGCCCCCTACTGCGCTCCCGGCAGTGTTACTCTATCGCTATCTGTGTGATACACCCTTTATAACCAGCGATGGAGGCACTATGCCGCTGACAACATCACCCCGCTTGAAGGCAAGTCTTTTAGCCACTGCACTAACCCTCGGACTCGGTTCTGCTACCGGTTTTTCCTCGCTGGCGGTGGCCGCCCAGTCCGCCGCAGATCCAAAAGTCGCGATTCGCGCGGTGCAAGCCACTCTGCCCTCGGTAGCCATCCTTGGTCAGAAAGAGGGGCCTGCCGGTACCACTGAGGTCTTTATTCAGGTTCCCGGTGTCCTGAATATGCAATCTGTCTATGTCCTGCAAGATGGAAAGACAGTCATTTCAGGCGTCGTTGTTCCCCCGATCGAGAACGGCTTCCCCGGTGCGCAGCTATCGCTTCCTAATGGGCAGGCTTCCGTCGATCCGCGTGCGCCTCGCGCCGACGTTAACGAGATCAACGATGTTCTTGGGATGGGTGATGCCCAGCAGACTCGAACCCATAAGTTGAAAGGTAACGACACCATCCATAAAGCCCAGCAAAAAGAGCTTTCTTATGAGGTGCCGAAGTTGCCGAAGGAAGAAGCGGCCCGCGATATTGCGTCCGTGACAAGCGGCACCGTGCAGAGACTTCCGGAACCTTCCGAGCCTGCGCCCGCGCCTGAAGTTGCGGTCGAGGAAAACGGCTCGGGGACCGCCCCTGCGCCGACCAATACCGGTCTACAGGAGCAGAATGGGGAAATCCTGATCGAGTCGTTGGATGACGTGGCCGAATCGGGGTCGTTTAGTCGGGTGGTCGGCGCGATGCTGGAGCGCGACAGGGATATCGAAGCTATCCGGAACCTGACAGAGAAAGAAGCTCAGCAGCAAGGGTACCTTGACCTGGTGCAATCTCGCCCGGCCATCGTTCAAGGAAAAGCCAATAAGCGTGTCTACGCGATTTTTGATCCGAACTGCCCTGTCTGCCACCGCTACTATGATGAGGTGTCAGCGCTGACCAACAGCGGTCAATTGGAAGTGCACTGGATTCCTGCCATCGTTTTCCCGGACGAGCGTTCAAGCCTTACAGCCAGCGCCGCGTTGCTGGCCGAAACACAGCGCCAGGGCGGCGACCCTCTGGGCATGCTTGATAAAGTGATGACCCAAGAAGGCTTTACGTCGAAGATCGATTCGGCACCAAACGTCGATCGGCTGGTACCCTATCTCGATGGCGTGGTGAAGAATACGGCGGTGATGGCCATGGCGCGCGCTGAGACGCCGCTGTTGGTGTTCGAGAATGTCGAGGGCGAATTGACCATCAGCCCGGGCATTCCCAGCACAGGCTACGAGAGCATCATTAAATCTGACAGCTAATGCCTTGTGCAAAAGGCCCAAAAAAATGGTAGGCCTATCCTCGAATGGGCCTGCCTTTTTTTATGGGTCATACTGGGCCCAACGATATAAAAGTCTGCCGGCACTGGCGCTGGCTTGGAGTGAATCATGAACAACATCGACTACAGCAAGATACTTCTTCTGACTCGCCAGGAAGACGCCGAGTGGACTGCCAACGGGCTGTCCTATAAGCAGAATCTGAAGCGCAAAGTCCAATTGATCAAGGATTCCATCACTGCTCGCCGTGACATTTCGGCGCAGGATTACCGCGCCCTGCTGGCGGACCGTCAGCGCCGCATGAAGCTGATAGAAATGGCCCGGCCGATCTTCATGGATGACGAAAAGCTGAAGCGTATCGGTTATGCCAGGGAGCATGCCGGTAATATGTTTGCAGACCTGCGAACCAGTGACGAGCTCAATGGTGGTTTTACCGCGGCCAAAGAAGCGCTCTCCATGCTTAGCGAGGTCGTTTTCACTCACGGCCTGACTCGCAACGAGTTTCGCCAGGGTGCCAAGCAGTACAATCTGACCCTCGCGGATCTTGAAAAGGCAGAGCTGTGCATCGACTGGGTTATTTGGCGCATGAAGCCCTACATGGAGATTCTGGCAGATCAGTTTGGTTTTGATGACGTGAATGATCTCTCCGAGAATCGAATGGCCGGTATTCTTCGAGTGCTGGACAAAAAGCTGACCTATTACGCGCCGGCGCCCGGGAAGGGTGGCTACCAGTGGTCAATCTCCAAGCCGGAAGCTGACCGCATGGTTCAGGTCTTCCCCTATATAGCGCAGCACATACGGGACGGTATCGCGTAAGCGCGCACTTCGTTCAAAGGAGTTCGGGAGCTCCTGCCAATGAAGATGAGTTGGGTATTGGTTAGATCTTAGTTATGGGGAATCGGGAGAGTTGTCATGTCCGACATTGAATCGGCCGAAATCAAGCTCAAGGCCCAACTAAACTACGGCGGTATTCTGCACGACCCAAAAGACCACAAATTGGTCATGGATTACCGCCAGGGCGACTTGCCCGATGAGATTGGTCAGATGCGCCGCCTTGCGTCTGCTTTCAATTCGCTGGCCGATGCTCTCGAGGACAAAGGCATTGCCTGTTCAGAGCGCCTTCCAAAAGCTGACGACGCAGACGCCTCGGGATTTGTAGAATGGCTGCGGAGCGGTCAGTGGCTTCGTGGTCTTTGGCAAGAAAAACCAGTCGATGCAACACGATGGCGCTGTATGAGCGCCCTCTATACCACCTAACTTACCAAGGATTTCAATTCTATGACGATCGAGACAAAGCCTCGCGCAAACACCGCTCTAAAGTCTATGCAGATGCTCGGAATTTTCCTTCTGGTGTCCGGGTTCGCGTTCAACTTCTACGCTACCGCCTCTATTGCGCAGCAATGGGATTGGGATCTGGGTATTCCCTTTTATCAAGCGATCCCGATTCATGCAAACGGAGCGCTGATCGGCCTGGTTTCTGCTGTCATTGGGGCCGGCATTCTCTTTGCTCTCAGCGTTGAAACGCGAGGCGGGCGCGCGCTGGTCGCAGGGCTGTTTTCTGGACTTTTTGTTGCGGGTGGCCTGGTGTTTAAATTCGGCCCTTTGTTCTAAGAAGATGGGAGTGGGTTTGATGAGGCTTGGACTGATTTCATGATCCAAGCCACCATCAAAGAGGTCAGGTTTTAGGAAGGCGCCATTCCCGGCTCTTGAGCCACTGACGCAGCCTGCTCGGCACCGCGACGCAGGTTCTCCTGCATCTTCGCGTTCTCGCGCGCCTCTTGAATCAGGGTTTGCGATTGCTTGACGCCCTGGTTGAGATAGGCGGCTGTCGATACACCATGCCGGTCCAATGAATTGTTCAGCGCAAGCTGATTCATGTGATTAGTCTTGGTGCCCTTCGAGATAGCCTGTTCCAGCTCATCAAGAACTTCACTCTGATCGCCAGGCGGCAACATTGCCAAATCCGGATTGCTCACGATCGTAGAAACACCTTTCTCCAGCTTCTTCCCGCTTCTCTTGACGGCCGTGGTCGCCTTGGCCAGCGCCTTTTTGTCATCCGAGCTGCGAGACGCCAACTGTTCTTGGTACATCTTGGTGGACTTGATCAGGGGAGCCCCTGCTTCAGTAGCGCCTAACGCGGCACTCCAGGCTTTGATGTTGGCTTTCTGTTCACTGGCATGAGCCTCGCTGACAGATTGGGCCTCCTGCTGGATGGCTTGTTTCTTTTCCGACAGGTGAGCATCCAGCTTGGACGCGGTACCGCTCGATCCTTGGGGGCCGACTGCCGCGACTTGTGCTGCGTTAGCGGCCGTGATATCCGCTTCGCTTGCCCTCTCCGGAGACAGAGATTCCCGCATTTCGTTGGGGCTCTGATGCCCGTCACGAGAACTCCCGGCGTTTACTACCATCCCTTTGAGGGCTGTTCCGGCGCCAAGGATCTTCTGTGCAGCAATCTTCAAAAGTTCACCAATCTTGGCAAGCAGGCGACCAATGCCGTTACCCAACGAATTTAGGGCGTCTTCACCGAAAAATTTCTTCCGGCCAGCCATCTCCTGCTCTTTCTTATCCTTTTCCTTCTGTTCTTCCTCGGCATTCATGGCCTGCTCGATGTGATCTTCCGCCGACATCTTTTTCCGTTCGGCTTCTTCCTCGAGCAACTGGTCAACGCCTTTCGGGTCCTTCTGCATGTGCGGGATCATCGTGCGCTGCAGCGGGTCAAACAAGACGGGATATGCGATACCTGGTTCATCGAGACTTTCAACGTAAATATCCGAATCGATACCAAGTTCGGTCAGTTTTGCCGCGCTCTCTTCGTCTTTTGGAATGACCTCGTTGTTCTGGCTGTCCCAGGCGACCAGATCAGCGTGGGAGCCAAGTATCCTGGGTGTCGCCATGTCGTTGTCATCGTCCGGTTCTGCAGCAGTCGCCGCGGCTTCCGTTTCCTTTCCTTCTGGCGCCTTCCCGTTGCGCTTATGATCACTGAACGACACCACGGTGTTGGAATCCTTTTGCTTCGCCTCAGCTTTCTCTTGCGGCTTCTCAGGCGATGCCTCACTTTTTTCTGTTTCCTTCGGTTCCTCAACCCCGGCATCTGCAGAGCCGAACGCAATCTCGTCAGGGATCTCATTAGGATCACTGTTGTTCACGTTCTGGTTGAACATATCGCCCATCTCAAACTGCGGGGATTTCTTGTCTTTATCTTCCGGATTCTTCGGATCATCACTCATGGTTCAACAACTCCTGTGTCCAATGGGGACAGAATTACTGTGTCTCGGTTGCCCGGAAGCGCCGGCGAGCATCTACAACGCCGGAGCTTGAGCGGTCTTCCTTATTTCGGTATTGAATCTTCAGCAGCATTTCGCTGAACGCTCTTGAGCCGCCTTTATCTGCGTCTCGGACTTCGGCAAGCTCAGCACCTTGGTCTCCGGCAAACACGGCCGCCTCAGCAGGGAAGTGGTCAGCCAGGATGATCGTGAGATCCTTGCTGTATCGATTTCGGCTTCTGATCACGGATTCCAGGCGGTCCAACACAATGTCATTACAGGTGTTGCAGCTCAGGGCGATCCCATCGACTTGTAAGGGTTGAAAAGTTACCTGATGGTTTTCCAGGTTTTCCCATCTGGCAAAAAACTCAATTCCATAGTCGGCCTTCAATCCGGCGAGCCATTCATTCAGCGCTGCAACGTGTTGGTTGTCCATCACCCCAATGATGTCGGTGATTCCTGTGATGACGATTCGCAGCTTGCCAACCAGGTCAGCATCGTAGCCGTTCAGGACGTCAATCAAATCGGACTGGAACCGAGACCAGCACATAACGGTTTCTAGTGCGATAGGTACGTTGACCCGGTAGGGCTCTGGCGTGCTTTTGCAAAGAATCCGTTTCATTTCATGCAAAGCCTGGTCTAGTGTTCCGGTATCAAGCTCCCAGATCATTCCCAGCGACTCCGCCACGGACGAGAGGGTGTCGTAATTCAAGCCGGTCTTTGCAACCATGGAAGACAGCCCGTTACCCATTACGGTGATGCTTTCCCATTCATGCGTTGCGAGGTTCACCACAGGCTTGGCCATCAAATTGATGTGGTGTTCTCTGAAAGCCTTGCGGAGAAATCGCCGAGTGTTCTCCTGATAGTTAATTTCACGCTGTTCTTCGATGCTGAGAGGGCTGACAACCGATGTGGTTGGCTTGTTGGCCCAGATCGCCGAGCTATATTGCTCACTGCTGCATACCAAAGCTGTACGGTTAGTCGACTTCTTAGACTGAACATCATTGATCAGTATCGAAGCGAGGTTTTGGTACGGCATGATCTTTGGCTTCGTTACCATGGAGTACACCGGCTTCACTTTGTTCAGGTACACCTCATGGGTGTTGGTGTTCGTTTGGTCGTTGAACCGGATTGTGTGAACTTTCATGAAAGCTTTGGTCAGCGACGCCATTAGCTGATCCGCAACTTTCAGGCTCAGTTGCTGCTCAAATCCAATCAGAAGAAGGTTTTCGCCAACCCACCCGGCCTTGAGCCGGAGTCGTTCGTCGCATTCCCACGACTGAGCGACATCCTCAATCATGTTGTAAATTTTGGTTCTGAATGCATCAGCGAACTCAGCGGGTTGCCCGATAATCGCCGGCCGGAGGTTCACGAACTCAACCAACGTAATATGCCCGCTGTAGCACTCCAGGGTAATTTCAGGGGCTTCCATTCCCGTTCTCACTGCAACGAGCTGGTCACCTACTGCGCTTGTGTTACTCGAGGGCCGCATGGCTCTCCCCTATCGGTAATGGTTTTCGTTCGTCGGCCTTACATTCTGAGGCTGACGTGGGAATCTTCGTATTCGTCAGGATCGTCCGCTCTCAGATCAAAATCGCCATGCGGTTCTTCATTGCCCGGTCCTTGGAGCTCTGACTTTTTTGCTGGGTTCTCTCCTTGCTCGATGACCAGCGCGGTATCCGTTTTTTGACTCGATGATTGAGAAATCGATGCGGATTGGTTTTGGCGCTCTTGGAGCTTTCCCTGATAGAACGCTTGGAAAAGCTGCTCAGGCGTCGAAAAGCCGGACTTCCGACCCAGGCTTGCAACCCGATCGAAGAAACCGTTTACCCGGCCGAATACACCGGCTGGCGGTTCTTCCACTCGGACATCCAGGTTGCCTTTCACCCACTGCTCATAGGCGTATGCTTGAGCTTCCAGTGGGTCTTTCTCAATGATGTTGAGAACGTCACCCCGCCCATCAGCCACAAGCGCTTCCCGCAGTGCCTCAAACAAGGGCGAGCCCACAGCGAAATACCGGTTCAGCATCGACTGTTCGTCATTCTCCAGCAGGTGATCCTGTGCAAAATGGAAGGCTTCATGGTGCGCTGTATGGATGCCCGCGTTGTATGCCAGGTCTATGACGCTGTGAAGCTGGCCCAACTGGCTGGTTGCCTTGCGGTACCGACCTGCCACCGGCTGGCCGTCCTCGCCTTGGATCTCCGCTTGAAAGTTCACCCAGACATCATTGCCGCACATGCGGGCAATCTCGCCCATAACGCATTCGGCAATAATCGCATGGTCGCGTTGGGTGATTCGTTCTGAAATGGCCGAGCCAGAGCTATACAGCACCGGCATATCCAATTCGCCGAGGTAGTCGTGTTGCACTTTCTGCTCTTTGGTCTCCAGCGTCTCAAACAGGTGATCAAAAGCGTCTTTGATTCGCTTCAGTTCGGGTCCACCGGGATAAAGCTGGGGCTGTGACAACACCTTGCGCATTTCCATGCCTGTTTTATGGGCCATCTCGCGGTAATCTTTGAGTTGGTCCTTGGATGGATTGTCGCCAAACAGCTCCTGAATATGCTCATCGGTGTGCAAGTGCTTGAGCACCTTTTCCGAGGCTTCGCGAGTGTTATGAGGCGTCAACCCCCATGCATTGAGGCGGTCCTTGCGCACAAGGAAATCGTTTCGGAACCCGGGGAACTTTTCATCAAGGGCTACGTGCACATAGGTTTCAAACGATCGCGCAAACAGCTCTTCAATCGTGTTCCAGTACGGCTCTTTCCGTCCGTCTTTTGCGTCCGCGTTACTCGCACCAGAGACAAATAGGGTTCCATGCCGGTACCCATCTTCGTTGACCGGTTGGTACTTGATGTTCCTCAAAACTGCAGCAACCGCGTCGGCGACCGGCTGACGCAGATTGCCCGCCAGCACGTCTTGGCTGGTGGCAACCTGTCGAACCATTGTCTTGGTGATGTCCCCCGGCGCTCGCGAACCTTCGAGGCCACGGGAAATCCGGAACAGATAATTGGCAAACGCATGGCCGTACTCGTGTGCCATGAAACCAGCGCCTTTCATGCGGGTGAGGTTTATCGCGTTGTTCTGTGGCTCAAAGTGCGCCGCCGCGGAATTCCGGCCGCCGCGACCCCGGCTGCCAAACGCAAGCCCCAGCGTACCGCCAAGACTCAGGGCCCTGGGGGGCACACCCAGCAGCTTTGACAGGTCCATAAACCCGTCGTAAGCCTCATTGAGATATAGGGTCCGGTCGTTCTGGGACATGCTTTTCCCGTATTCAACACCTGAAAACCCGAACGTCTTGATGATGGATTCTTCGCTAATATCCAGGCCGGCGCGGTAGTCTTCTCCACCCTCTCGAACCAGCCGTGTGAGCATTGGCATAGCGCCGGTTAGCCCGTTCTCTACATCTTCAGCATCAATTTCTTGGTCTTGCGTCAGTCCAACAGTCGGTCTGCGGCCGGTACCGGGTTTCGCTTCTTTGATATCCCATTGGGTATTCTGCCGGGAGCGTCGACGCGCTTTGGCTAAAGCACCAGAGAACGCCCCGTCCAGGCCATAGAACTTGCTGAACACCTCATCGCCGACAATCACATGCGGGTGAACGCCGTGGTCTTTCGCCTTTGTAACCAGTTCTTCCTCGATCTGCGTGAGGGCTCCGCCAGCCCGTACCGCTTCATGCAATTCATCCTGCGTGCGTATCAGGTCGCACTGATCACGAAAGCCCAGGACGAACTTGGCGTACATCTGGTTAATGTCATTGATGTTGGCTGGCGGAGCGGGGTTGATCCGCTTTCGCATTTCATCGAAGAACGCAGCGACAATCGGCTCCATCGCCTTTGCGCCATGCATTTTGTCTTCGTCACTTGGCGCTCTCAGGAATGCCCAATCGGGTGCCTCCCATAGCTTTGTTTTCGTGACGAACTTCTTCTGATCTTCTGCCGATGCGTCCGCCAGCGTATGGATGACAACAGAGGACTTGCCGCGCAGATCTTTAATTGCCAAACCAGCCACCTTACCGAAGTCCTGACGCGCACCACGCGGACGAGATCGAGAGGTTTCATCGTCTTTCGTCGCCGTGGGTGCTTTGTTTCGCAGTTCGTTTAGGTAGCGAATGGCCTCTGGGCGAAGAGTCTGCGCCAGATCGAATGTGGCAAATTGATAATTCTTGCGCACGATCGCGGTTTCGCTCTTCATCTTCATGATGCCGTGCTGGGTAGCCAGTTCGCGATTGTTGTCGGCCTCAACGATCTCTTCTTTGGTCACGACTCTTTTGAACCAGCGAACACGAGACCGGGAGGATTTCGCTGCCAAAACCAGTTGTTCCGCGTGAGGATCGGCAACCAAATCATCGATGATGCTGGCCACCAGGCTCTGTGGCCTTGCCAGGCCCGAAACCGGTTTGAAGTCCTGCACAAACAAGGTTACCGCATCTTCGAGGTCGCGCCGCGCGCCCTCTTTGTCTCGCCATGCGGGTGTGCCAGTCATGAGGATTTCACGATTCTTGCGCAGAAACGCGCTCATCTCGCTAACAGGTGAATACCCTCGCTCAATCAGTTCAGGCATCGGATGAAGATCCGGGATGACACTCAGCCCACCACGGTTTGACGGCTGATTCTTGAAAAACGGATTCAGCCCATCGTTTGTCCCATACAGTGACGGCTCCAAACCGTCGAGGCCTTCAAGGGTGATTACCTGACCTTTCTGTTGGAGCTCCGGGCCAAACTTGATTGGGCTTACTCTGTGAAGATCCACCAATCGACCAATGGACTCGAACAGCATCATCGCGTTGCTATTGAAATCGCTGTCGACAAACAGGTTCTGGTTGTTGATGTCCATATCCCGGCCAGTCAACTGACGCTGAAACAAATCGTTTTCCTCGATCTGGAGGGCGATTTGAAACGGGTACCGGGAGTATCCAACCTTTAAAAAGCCGGACGTTGCCGACAAGCGCTGAATACCATTTCGCAAAATGTGTCCTGGAAGGCCAGCGCCTTCCAAAAGAGTTGCGGTTTCCTCGTCCGGTTTTTCTCTCAACCGAGACGTGTGAGCCATATCAATGCTGACGCCGTGAAGCGCCACAAGCTGGCCAACCCAATCCATCCGCTCGGCAAGATCCACATTCAGGCGGGCAAGCGTCTCCGCTCGGTCCTTCGATTCCAGTCCATTGCGTTCGATAACATCCAGCACGATCATAATCGGGTGCCGACTGTTGTAGATTGCATCTTCTTCGACGCCTGCAACCTCAGACATTGCAGCGAACATTGACCGGTTCTTGTCCGCCAGCGCCGCAATCCTTTCATCGCGACCTTCCAGGAACTGCTGAGCTTCATCGACGCTAGGGAATACAGATCTTGTCAGGTGGTCCTTCAGGACCGCGAGCCCTTCATCCGATCCCATCCGTTCAAAGGCTCGAAGAGCGACGTTCCGTTCAATCTCCCGATCGCCCAGCTCTTCCTTGGCTTCTTCGTAAAATGAACGGTACACATCCTGAACCTGGTTACGGATAGATGCCGTCGAAATGTTATTGAACGCACAGTAAGTCAGATCAAACGAATCTTGGGCGAAATTGAAGGCCATGCCTTCCAAGTGAACCGCAAGCGTTGGGTCGGTCCTGCGAATAACCTGGCTGTCCCGGTTCTGCCACTCCTGCAGTTTTTCCCTGATCTCAGTGAGCAAGAGCGGGTGCAGGCCTACCCGGCAATAATTGAGCTTCGACAGTGCTTCGCGCATGGCTGTGTCACTGCCCGCTTCGCGGCGCATCAGGTTACCTATCGGCAGCACGGCCAAAGGTGAGCGAGTTCCGCCAACGGTTTTCGGTTGGGCGTCATTGAACCGTTCAAGGAGTTCGTCGCGGACGATAACTTCGGCATCCAGCATCGCCTGCTCATAGTTGTGATATGCGGCAATGGCCGGGTTCAGGTTGCGCCATGACGAAACCAGATCAACGTGCGTCTCCCCTGCCTTCAGGCCCAGCGGGTGCTGTCCCATTGCGTTTCCGGACGCCACAAAATCTTTGATTTCCTGCTGCAAGCCACTTTGCAGAATTCCGACTGATTCACGCTGGGCAAGGATTCGGTTCGGAAGGTCTACTACGCGAACGGCTGGCTGGTCAGCAAGAGCTTCGGCCTGCTCCGGTTCATCTGACTCCCCAAACAGTGCTTTTGCCATTTGGTCAGAGGCACCGCTGGTGTTTTCAGTGATGCCGGCGAACAACCCGCCGAGGGCTTCACTACTCTGCTGCTCGGCATGCGGTAGCTTAGGCTCAACGATAGAGGACACCGGAATACGGCGACGTTTCGGGAAGAAAAATGGAAGGCCGTTATCATCGGATGATTGCGTCTCAGGCGTTACCCAGAGCTCCGATTCATCTTCCGGCAAACCAATAACGATACCGTTGTACCGGGTATTGTCCTCTACCCACACAACGGGCGTGCGCAACCCTGGGCGACCATCGCTCACAGCGTTAATCGCCGGTATCAACGGGGTTTCAACACCCGCGTCATCACCGCGAAATTCCGCAAGCTCGGTGAACAGCGTCTGACAGTCTTCCGGCCAGTCGCCCACAACCGGACCGTACTCCATCGTTCCACGCTGCAGCCCAAGACTCAGAATGCTTTCGGTAATCGCGTTAATTTCACCAGACAGTGCCTGACTGACCCAGACCTGAAGACGCAAGGGGTTGTTAAACGCATCAGGGATTCCTCCCGATGACGTTTCTGCCTCAATCAGTTCCAGCATTTTTACCGTCAGGTTGTCCCGCTGCTCTTGCAGACTTATGTAGATCTCTTCCGCCAGAATATCCGGGCGATTCTTCCAGAAATGTCGCACCCCTGCCTGAACCTCTAACGGTACGGCTGGCTTGAACTGATCACTGGATTTCAGGACGACAACTGTTTCAGGGTTCAACGTGTCGACTGGCAACCGAAGAATCTTGCTCATAGTGTCGACAAAACGTGGATTCGGGTAACCAGGATGAATCAGCCGGCCGTTAGCCCCTTCCCGAAACCCGATCGCTTGGAGCGCCTGAAGCTGAAGCGGGTTTAGCGCCCCCGGTTGCTGTAATTTGACCAAAGTAAGCCAGGTGCCAGCGTTCAGGAGTGGGGCCGCGAAGAAGCCTGTTGCTTGGGAGTTATCAGGCCACAGCGCAGGCGCTTTCGAGCGATCGGCCTCTACAGCCAGAAGACTCTCGGCTTCTGGCTTTACGCCCCAGCTTGTCTGCCAAACTGCATTGATGTCTGGTTTCGTGGCCACGTTGCCCCCTAAAAGTTTCGCATGGCAATGTATAGTTTGTATTTGTTCCAGTATATCGGATCTCTGCTCACGAAATACTCAAAATCGTGTCGCGTTTGACCCGACATTCAGTCACCAGAGGTACCTATCTGTTGGGCTGAATTATCAAGTGTGGCGTCAACCCAGGCCGCCCATTGCGCAACAGTTTCTGGCACCGGAGAACCGGCAGGATCAGTAATCCGATGTTTGTCAGGCCGAGCGTGTCGGGAGTTTTGAATTTCCATGACTAGTGTTCCGTTCGGTTAATTCGCTGGCTTATATAGGTTATAATAAGGGCTCATTGATTAGCAATAACAGGTTCCCATTGTGCCCAAGCCCGCAGCCCCATTTAATCTGACCGTAAACGAT